>ERZ1643247.9-NODE-9-length-287218-cov-54.510989_pt1 | contig 287218 bp, 247 predicted proteins | sample MGYA00579264_ERZ1643247 | MGnify/ENA primary metagenome ERZ1643247 (study PRJEB29033, sample SAMEA4952262) | chicken gut metagenome | biome: Broiler Chicken; feature: Gastrointestinal Tract; material: Caecum | place: Ireland | collected 2018 | study: Broiler... | reverse complement strand
CATATAGCTGGACGGAGAACTACGCGCTGGAACACGGCAGATCGCCGGAGGAAATTCTTTTGGAGCGCGAGGAACGGGCCGCCCGCCTGCGGCTGCTGGCCGCCTTGCCGGAGGCTCTGGCCCATGCCACTCCCACCCAGGCCCGCCGCGTCCGGGCCTACTACATCGCCGGTATCAACCAGCCGAAAATTGCCCGGATGGAGGGCGTACACAGCAGCAAGGTCAGTATTGCCATCCGGCGGGGCCTGCGGAATATGCGCCGCTGCTATGACGGCCTTTTCCCGTCAGAGTGAGGGCGGGCCTATGCAGACGATCAACCTCAAGCAATATTACCCGTTCTGCACCGAGGACACCTTTGTGGAGGTGTCGGATGAAATTGTCGAGGCGTTCCTGCTGGACAAGCGGGCCGAGGCTGCCAGGGAGCGCAAGATGTACCGCTACAAGGCCCACTACTCTCTGAACCGGGAGGATGGCATTGAAAACGATGCCCTCAACCGGCCGCTCACCCCGGAGGAAATTCTGGAGCAGAAGCAGCTGCGGGAGGAAGTATATGCCGCGCTGATGCAGCTGACCGCCATCCAGGCCCGGCGTATCTACGCCCGGTTTTACCTGGGCATGACGGTGGCCGAGATCGCCCGGATCGAGGGTGCTGACCGCCGCCGCGTGTGGGAGAGCATCCGGCGCGGGCTGAAGAAGCTGGCGCGTCTGCTGGACACGGCCCGATAATCTGACCGCCGCATAGCGGCAAAAGAAAGCCGGTGGGGGATTTTTATTCCTCCACCGGCTTACTTATCCTCTAAATGTTCATCTGGATCAACCCCGGCCGTCTGCACCATCTCTTTTAGCTCATCGGCCAACGCACGGGTCGAATTTAACAGCACTTTTCTGGCAGCCGGAGGGCACGAAAGATAAAGTTGCCGCATATCGTTGGCGGCTTGCTCATCTTCTGGCAGATCGAGATTCATCAGGGAATCTAAAGATAAATTCAAGACTTTGCCAAAAGCGCGTAGAACCTCAAAAGAAGGGTTTTTCACCCCTCTTTCGCAACCTTGAACGTGCTTCAGAGAAACATGGCTCAGATCTGCGAGTTCCTGCTGCGTCAGTCCTTTTTCCTTACGCGCTTTTTGTATCCTTCGTCCCAGCTCTTTTATCAGTTCCATAGGCACTATCGTCTCCTTAATCATATTTTATCGTGCCCATTTCCTTGCGGGAAGAACCTTATAAAAGGTGTTTTTGAGTACGATAGTACCTATTTTATTGTGCTTGTAAGGAGCTTGCGCTGTCCGTAGCTTCTGTGAAGCGGTAGGGCAAAATATTTTTTTCAAATAAATCGCAGTACAGACAGGACAAATCGCCTGTTTTTGTCATGGTTATCAAGAAGGGAATTTTTCCTTCGCTGATCTTTGACAACCGAATACACGGCAGAACAGGTACATAACCCGCGTATGAGCGAGTGCAGGACGCCGCGAAGATGGAGCAGCCAGGAGGTGATGGACAAGCTGTTTCGGAGCGATCAACGGCCCTGTGCCCCGGATGGTGGCACATCCGGCGCGATGACTGCGCGGGGGCTTAAAGATACTTCCTCACGGCCCGCCAAAGACTTGGGGGGAACCCTGCGGCGCACGTTACGAACGATGCTGCGGAGTTATGACAGCCGCGCCAGCGGAGACCTGTCCTGTCCCCGGCGTCAGGGATGCGTGGCAAATGTGGCGCAAAAATTATAGGCAATTATATAGCCGCACCAGTGGCCTGTTCGTTCAAACGATTGACCTGCCATTGGTGCGGCTATTCTATCTATATTTATGACATTCTCCGACTGAGGAGGTGTTCCACATGAGTATGTCATTGTCGCAAAAAGACGCTTATACGATGATTTTCAAGGAATATCCTGACGTGGTAAGCGTCACCCAAATGAGCAAGATGTTAGGGATCAGCGAAAAGTCCGCCTACCGGCTTCTGAAGAAAAACTGCATTGAACACTTCAAAGTGGGCCGGACCTATAAGATTCCTAAATTACATATTTTTAATTACCTGCACGTTATCGGACGAAGTTAATCCGTATCCTTGCCGCATTCTTCCGCAACTGCTACGATATAAGCGTCAACAGCGGGTGAATACAGCTACTGCTTGGAAGGAGGAAAACAATGGTAGCAGGACACCTGAGAGAACAAAATGGTTACTATCAAATGATCCTGAGCTGGAAAGGCAAGGATGGAAAACGTAAAGGCAAATCCATTAGTACCGGGCTGCCGGTCAAAGGTAATAAGAAGCGGGCAGAGGCAATGCTGCTTAAAACGCGCAAAGAATTTAACCCGGACAACCTTATGGAAAATGCAGATATGCTTTTCACGGACTTCCTCTCTAAATGGCTCAAGGATAAAGCTGTGGCGCTTGGCACCAGCACCTATGCTGAGTATGCCTATGACATCAAAAACTACATCATGCCCTATTTCCAGGACCATCCGATAGCTCTCTTAAAGATGACGGCCAGAGACTTGGAGAGTTTCTACCGCCATGAGCGTCAGCAAAACGAAGCGACTGCAAATGAGCTGCTGATGTACCATGAGATCATCGTTGCGGCTTTTCAATATGCGGTCGATCTGGAATGGGTCAAAGAAAACATCATGGCGCAGGTCAATCCCTGCGCGGATGAAGCACCGATTCTGTTTACGGATTTTTTGCTGGAATGGCTGGATATGATGAAGAACAGCGTGGAAGTCACAACGTATGCTTCCTACTGCACATCCATCAAAAGCAGCATCATCCCATATTTCCAGGACAAAAAGCTCACGCTTCAAGACCTGGAAAAGCACCCAAAGTACATCCAGGAATACTATCAGCAAGAACTGAACGCAGGGCTGTCCGCGAATACGGTCATCCACCGCCACGCGAACATTCGCAAATGCCTGCAATATGCTTTCCAAATCGGCCTGATTAAGTCTAATCCTGCCGACCGCGTGGAACGGCCCAGAAAGGCCAAATACGTCGCTACTATCTACAATCAGGATGAGCTTGAAACTCTTTTCAATGTGGTGCGTGGCGACCCGATTGAGCTGGCTGTTATTCTTGCCGCATTTTATGGCTTGCGCCGCAGTGAGGTTGTTGGACTGAAATGGGACGCCATCGACTTTGAAAAAAAGACGTTCACCATTAAACACACAGTAACGCAGGTTACGGTGGACGGTAAGGAAGTCACGATCCAGAAAGACCGAACCAAGACGAAATCCAGCTATCGCACGCTGCCGCTGGTCCCGCCTTTTGAGGAATTACTGCACCGGCTCAGACAGGAGCAACTGGTCAATCAGAAGGTGTGTGGAACAGCCTATTGCCAGAAGTACCTTGATTACATCTATGTCAATGCGATGGGCGAGCTTGTGAAGCCAAATTTTATCACCCAACATTTTGAGATCACACTGAAAAATAACGGGCTGAAAAAAATCCGTTTCCACGACCTTCGCCACAGCTGCGCCAGCCTCCTTTACGCAAATGGCGTCAGCTTGAAGGAAATCCAGGAATGGCTGGGGCACAGTGATATTGGAACGACTTCCAACATCTACACCCATCTGGATTACAGCAGCAAGGTTTCTTCTGCGAATGCGATCCTGGCGTTCTACCCGGAGAACACGGGAGTACAGACCATTGGGCAATAGAAAAGCCCTGAACCGTGAAGCTCAGGGCTGAAAATTCTGGTGCCGGTGGTGGGACTCGAACCCACACGGATTTCTCCACACGATTTTGAGTCGCGGTCGTCTGCCAATTCCGACACACCGGCATTTATATTTTAATTTCCCTTGTGTCCCGCACATCTCAGATTTTGGAGGGATGTGCGGGAGGGATATTAAAACCAAATGAAAATATGAAGTTGTGAAAGCGCCGATTTATCAAGGGTTTTGCCAGGACACCCAACATTCTACGAAGTAGATTTTGAGTCCGTCTCGTCTGCCAATTCCAACACACCGGCGTCTTCCGCACGGGAAACCCATGCGGTATTTTTTATTATACAGCAAATCCCTGCCGTTTGCAAGTCTCTTTGCGGATTTTTTGCGGCGGTGCCGCAAGTTTTTTGCCGGAAACGGCCTTGCCCGTCCGGGACGGCCGGTCGCGGCGGCCCCGGGCGGGCAAGGGGAATGTTTTAAAGGCGAAGCGCTTACGAGAGTTCGAGCTTGCCGGTGTACAGCTGGTAGTAGGTACCGTGCAGCTTGATCAATTCATCATGCGTGCCGCGCTCGATGATGCGGCCGTGGTCGAGCACGATGATCGCGTCGCTGTTGCGGATCGTCGAGAGGCGGTGCGCGATGACGAACACCGTGCGGCCGTGCATCAGGTTATCCATACCTTGCTGCACAATGCTCTCGGTACGCGTATCAATCGAAGACGTCGCTTCGTCGAGAATCAAAACCGGCGGGTCGGCGACTGCCGCGCGCGCGATGGACAGCAGCTGGCGCTGGCCCTGCGAGAGCTGCTCGCCGTCGCCGGTCAGCATCGTGTCATAGCCTTGCGGCAGCATGCGGATAAACGAATCCGCGTGCGCCAGACGGGCCGCAGCCTTGACTTTCTCGTCGGTCGCGTCGAGGTTGCCGTAGCGGATGTTCTCCATGATCGTGCCGGTGAACAGATGTGTGTCCTGCAGAACGATGCCCAGCGAACGGCGCAGGTCGTCTTTTTTAATCTTCTTGATATTGATGCCGTCGTAGCGGATGGCGCCTTCCTGGATATCATAGAAGCGGTTAATCAGGTTCGTGATCGTCGTCTTGCCGGCGCCCGTCGAGCCGACGAACGCGAGCTTCTGGCCCGGCTTCGCGTACAGCGACAGGTCGTGCAGGATGATCTTGTCGTCGTTGTAGCCGAACGTGACGTGGTCAAAGCGCACATCGCCGGTCAGCTGCGTGTACGTCACGGTGCCGTCGGCCTGATGCGGGTGCTTCCAAGCCCACAGGTTCGTGCGCTCCTTGCACTCGACGAGCTGGTTGTCTTTCGTCCACTTTGCATTGACGAGCGTGACGTAGCCGTCGTCCGTCTCCGGCTTTTCGTCGATGAGCTTAAAGATGCGTTCCGCGCCGGCCAGGGCCATGATCACGGAGTTAAACTGCTGCGCGACCTGCAAGAACGGCTGGCCGAAGCTCTTTGTCAGCTGTAAGTACGAAGCCATCGTGCCGAGCGTCAGGTTGCCGACGCCCGCCACGGAGAGCAGGCCGCCGAGGATTGCCGTCAGGACGAACTGCAGGTTGCCGATGTTGCCGATGATCGGGCCCATCATGTTGGCGTAGGCGTTTGCGTTGTTGGCCGCGTCGTAGAGGCTGTCGTTGACCTTGTCGAATTCCTCTTCCGAAATCTGTTCGTGGTTAAAGACCTTGACGACGCGCTGGCCGTTCATGCGTTCCTCAATGAAGCCCGTCACGTCTGCCAAGGCGAGCTGCTGGCGCACGAAGTATTTGCCGCTGTTGCCGCCCAGCGTCTTTGCAACCAGCACCATCACGAAGATGACCGCCACGGCCAAAATCGTCAGCACCGGGCTTAACACGATCATCGAGACGAACGTGACGAGGATCGTGATCGAGGAGTTTAACACCTGCGGGATGGCCTGGTTGATCATTTGGCGCAGCGTATCCGTATCGTTCGTGTAAAGGCTCATGATTGAGCCGGTCGTGTTCTGGTCAAAATAGCGGATCGGCAGCGTCTGCATATGTTCGAACATCTCATCGCGGATGCGTTTGAGCACGCCCTGGCCGATGCGGACCATCATGCGCGAATAGACAAACGTTGCGACAACGCCGCACAGGAACACCGTCCCCAATAGGATAATCGCCGAGAAGAAGCCCGAAAAGTCCGGGTTCTCCTGGCCGATCAGCGGCGTGATGTAGCCGTCGATCATGATTTTCAGGGCAAACGACATGGCGATCGTTGCGACTGCACTGACGGCGATGCAGATGAAGACCACGACGAATTCCTTTTTAAACGTCGAAGTCACATATTTGAGAAGGCGCTTTGCCGTTTTCAACGTGTTGCGCGAAAGGCGCACGCCCTCAGGCTTTTTCGTATCCGGCATTATTCGTCACTCCCCTTCTTCTGCGATTCATAAACTTCCCGGTAGATCTTATTCGTCTTTAAGAGCTCTTCGGATGTGCCGATGCCGTCGATGCGGCCGTCTTCCATGACGACGATCAGGTCGGCGTCTTCCACCGAGGAGATGCGCTGCGCGATGATGATCTTCGTCGTGTTCGGGATCTCTTCGCGGAACGCCTTGCGGATCAGGGCATCCGTCTTCGTGTCGACGGCGCTCGTCGAGTCGTCGAGGATCAGGATCTTCGGTTTTTTTAACAGCGCGCGCGCAATGCACAGACGCTGTTTCTGGCCGCCGGAGACGTTGTTGCCGCCTTCAACGATCATCGTGTTGTAGCCGTTCGGGAATTCCTGAATGAAGCTGTCGGCCTGTGCGAGCTCGCAGACGTGCTTGACTTCCGCGTCGCTTGCGTTTTCGTCGCCCCAGCGGATGTTTTCGGCAATCGTGCCGGTAAACAAAACGTTTTTCTGCAGCACCATCGAAACCTGGTCGCGCAAAGCCTTAATGTCGTAGTCGCGCACATCAATGCCGCCGACCTTGACGCTGCCTTCCGTGACGTCGTAAAGGCGCGGGATCAGCTGCACAAGCGAGGATTTCGAGGAACCGGTGCCGCCGATGACGCCAATCGTCTGGCCCGCCTTGATGTGCAGGTCGATGTCTTTCAGCGACAGGTTGCCGCCTTTGCCCGCGTAGCTGAAGTTCACATGGTTAAAGTCGATGTCGCCCGACGGGACCGACTCAACCGCGTTCTCCTTATTGCCCATCTCCGGCACTTCGTCGAGTACTTCCTGGATACGGTCTGTCGACGCGCTCGAAATCATGATCATGACGTAGACAAACGACACCATCATCAACGACATCAAAATCTGCAGTGCGTAGACCATCAGGCTCGTCAGTTCGCCCGTTTCCATCGAGCCGCCGACGATGTTCAGGCCGCTGATCGTAATCAGCGCCAGCACCACGGCGTACATGACGAACTGCATGACCGGCTGGTTCCAGGCAACGATCTGTTCGGCCTTCGTAAAGAGCTTGAAGACCTTCATCGAGATCTTTTCAAACTTCTGATCTTCATGCTCTTCGCGCACGTACGCCTTGACAACGCGCGAGGCATTGACGTTTTCCTGCACGGCGCTGTTTAACACGTCGTACTCGTCAAAGACCTGCATGAAGTGCGGGTGCGCTTTGCGCGCGATAAAGATCAAAACGCCGCCTAAAATCGGGATCGTGCACAGCAGAAGGATCGCGATCTGCCAGTTGATCAATACCGTCATCACCATCGACAGCACGATCATGACCGGCGCACGGAACAGCATGCGGATCGTCATCATGAATGCCATCTGCACGTTCGTGATATCGGTCGTCATACGCGTGACAAGGCTCGAGCTCGAGAACTTATCGATGTTGTGGAAGGAGAAGGTCTGGATCTTATAAAAGATGTCGTGACGCAGGTTCTTCGCGTAGCCGGCGCCGGCCTTTGCGGCAAATTTGCCGGCCAGTGCGCCGAACAGCAGCGACAGCATCGCCATCACGACCAGGATGATCCCCTGCTCGACAATGTAGTTGACATCGCCCTGGGCGATGCCCACGTCGATGATTTGTGCCATCTGGAAGGGGATCAGGACTTCCATAAAGACTTCCAGAATCACGAAGATCGGCGTTAGAATCGTCTCTTTTTTGAATTCACGGAGCGATTTGAAGAGTTTTCTGTTCATCGGATTTTCGATATACCTCCTTCGTTTTTTTGGACGCCTGAACGGCGTGGCATTGAGGGCTCAAGTTTTGCAGCATTTGCTGGAGCACTTCCGTGCAGCAGTGCAGATCCTTTTCGGAAATGCCCAGGCAGAGCTTGAACTCCATCTGGCGCATCGTTTCCAAAAGGGAGGCCCGCAGGGTCTCTGCTTTCTGCGTGGGAACGATTTTCTTGAGCCTGGCGTCCCGCGCCACGCTTTCGCGGCGGATATACCCGTTGCGCTCCATCAGCTGCAAAATGCCGGTGGCCGTTGAGCGCCGGATTTGGAAAGCCTCTTCCACGTCCTTCTGGTAAAGGTCGCGGTGCAGGCTTTCCAATAGGATAAACCGCAGTACATGGCGCTGTACGACGGTTAAATCCTTTTCGGACTCAAACGGGTAATCCTGCCGCTTGATTTGATGGGAGAGCATTTGGATCAATCGGCCCAGATGTAAGGGGTTCCCATCCGTTGGTTCCACATCGATCACCCTCCTTTGTTTTGGCGGATGCCGTACGTGTAGGGGAAGTCCTTTTGTCAGGTTAGTTAGCATCCTAACATTCCACACTTAGATATTATAGTGCGGCGCCCGGGATTGTCAAGGGCTTTATTTGGGCATTTTTTGAGATTTCCAAATTCTGTGGTATTCTATGAATCCGGAGAAGATTTCTAAAAGATTTTGGAGCTATTTGGCAGAATCTGACGCATTCGCCTGTGAAACCATCCGCGCAAGCAGGCGGACGTTTTCGCGCAGGCGGGGATTTTGCGGTTCATATGCCAGGGCCTTTTTGGCCGCCTGCAGGGCTTCCGCGTGGCGCCCTGTGCGGGAGAGCGCGATGGTGCGCAGATCGTGCGGCAGGCTCCCCCAGGCGCTCGCCTCGCAGATATACGTGTGCGGCCGCTGCGTGATGCGCAGCGCGCGGCCGGTGAAGTAGAGCACGCCGTCCCAGTTTTCCTGCGTGTAAAACAGCTGCGCGAGTTCGACGGCCGCTTCCCGCAGGTGCGGCGCCTCGGCGCAGGCGCGCAGCCACCACGACACGGCCTTTTCGGTGTCGCCTTTGTGCAGAAACGCCTGCGCGAGAAAGCGCATCGAGGCGGCGCGTTCGTCCGCCCACGTCGCGCGCGGCAGGGAAAGGTGGCGCAGAAGCGTGCGGATACAGTCGTCGTACCGGCCGCAATAGAGGTATTCGCGCCCCAAATAGTGCAGGTTGCGGTCGTCGTCGGGGCCTTCTTTGACGGAAAGCTCCAGCAGGGGAAGATATTGCGCGCGCGATTTATGGGGGTCCGGGTGGTGGTCAATCTGGATGCCGGGGATTGGCAGCGTGGGTCCGGGTTCTCCGGGCCCGGCCCAGGAGAGCACTTCGTGGACCGGATGGGTCCAGCGCCAGCCGTGGCGGGCGTGAATCTTCTCAATCCAGAAAACAACGCCTTCCTTGCCTTCCGGCGTAAAGCTCCATGTGTAGCGGTACGACGCGCGGGCCGTGTCGGGCTTCCAAGCGGCTTCCAGGATTGCCCGCCAGCCGGGGTGGAACACCTCGTCGAGGTCGGTGCAGACGCAGATGTCCGCGTCTTCGGGCACGAGGGCGAGCGAGCGGTTGCGCGCGGTATCAAAACGCCATGGCACGATGCGGGCTTCCTCGACGAGCGCGCCGCGAGCCCGCAGACGGGCGGGCGTATCATCTGTGGAGCCGGTGTCGAGCACGACGACCGCGTCGGCCTCCGACATGGAATCCATCCAGCGGTCGACAAAGGCCGCCTCGTTTTTGGCAATGGCATAGACAACGATTTTCATTCGGGAAAAGGCCTCCTTCCAGATGCGGGCAGACAAACGGCAAAGGGGCGGCGCCGGCTGACGCTGCCCCTTCGCTTTCTGCGGCTTCGTGCGGATTACGTGCTCAACAAGCCCGCCGCCCGCAGGTTTGTGAGCAGCTCGTTAAACTGCGTGACGACGTCGCCCGTGCCGGTCGCGTCGGTGACGGCGGCAGCCGGCGTGATCGTCGCCGCAGCCCCCTGCGGGCCGGTTGGCCCCGTCGGGCCGATGGCGCCCGCGGCGCCCGCCGCGCCGGCAGGGCCCGTCGGACCCGTGGGGCCGGTCGCACCGGCAACACCCGCAGCGCCCGCGGCACCCGTGGCGCCGGCAGGGCCGACAGGACCCGTAGGCCCGGTGGGACCCGTGGGGCCGGTCGCACCGGCAACACCCGCAACACCCGCGGCACCCGTGGCGCCGGCCGGGCCGACAGGACCCGTAGGCCCGGTCGGACCCGTGGGGCCGGTCGCACCGGCAGCTCCCGCAACGCCCGGAGCGCCCGTTGCACCGGTTGCACCGGCAGGACCGACAGGCCCGGTGGGACCCGTGGGGCCGGTCGCGCCGGCAGCCCCCGCAGCGCCCGGGGCGCCCGTTGCGCCGGTCGCGCCGGCGGGGCCGGCAGGACCCATGGGGCCGGTCGGCCCGGTGGGACCCGTGGGGCCGGTTGGTCCGACCGTACCGCCGTTGATGGGGCCCGTGGGCCCGGTCGGCCCGGTGGGGCCGGTCGGAATCATCGGCGGGTACGGGACCGGAATATAGCACGGTACGGGCGAGCAGGAAGGCGGGCAGGGGGGCGGGCAGTTGCAGCGCCCGCAGTCAGGCTGTGAAGGTCTGTAGATATTCACAATGAAACCCTCCCAAACTTCATCTCTTCACCGCCGCGCGTCCAAATGGCGGCGGCTCATTGGTAGAGTATGCCGGGAAGCGGGGGAAGGTGATTTTGCCGGATTTGAAAGAATCCCAAATGCCCTTTGGAGCTTTTTCCGGTAACAAAAGCCGCCTGCCGGCGCAAAAAAGCCCGCAGTCCATCGTGCGCTTGGAACGCCGCGCGAGGACCCCGCTATTCCGTGATTCCCCTGCGCGAAAGCACAATGCTTTGTGACTTTTTATAAATTCTATTGACTTTGATACCCCAAATAAGATATCATATAGTCACTACCTAGCAAAACTAAATAGCAAAGCGAAAGAGAGGCGACGGCCATGCATACCCGATATGTCCAGCAATTCAAAAAAGGCTCTCTGGAAATGATACTCTTATGTCTAATCGGACGCAAAGAAACGTATGGGTACGAAATGATAACCGAATTGAATAACAGTGCGCCTGTTTTGGGATATGCAAAAGAGGGGACCATTTATCCGATTCTGTATCGTTTGCAGGAAGCAGAACTCATTCAATATCGATTGGCTCCGGCTGCGGCAAATGGCGGTTCAAAAAAATATTATTCTCTAACGGATAAGGGGAGGGACGCCCTTGAGGAACTCATCTTCTTTTGGTCAAGCTATGAGAACTGCGTAAACGGCTTCATAGAAAGTTATCAACAAGCGAGGGGATCGAAATGAAAGAACCATATATCAAACAAGTTGAAAAGGAACTCTCCTTACCACGCAAAGCGAAAAAAGAGATTGTGCGGGATTTGAATGAAGTTTTCGCGTCTGCTTTGGAGAATGGAGAAACAAAACAGCAGGTTATCCAGCGTTTAGGAACACCAAAAGAATTTGCAGACAGCGCCGCAGAGCAGTTTGGGATGGATAACGCCGCATCGAAAAAAAGGAAAGGGATCCTTTCTGCGCTTGCTGTGCTTCTTGTTGCAGCCGCTGCCTTTTCGATCTATGCGGTCACATGCTTAGGAAAAGCACCACAGGGCGCAATCGGGCAGGCAGACGCAACAACAACTGTCCAGATTGAGGGCGCGTTGGGCTTTGATGCTTTGCAAATCCTGTTGACAGTTGGGTTTGCCGCAGCGGTACTTGCGGTTTTGTTGATGATCCGAACCATACGCAAAAGTGGGAGGTAACTGTATGAAGAAATCTATGTCGATATTGGCAATCCTGTTCGTGATTTTTTTGGCTGCGTGTTCTCCTCAAACGATTTCGTCTGCACCCCCAGGTGATGAGAACAATGTACAATCGAACGGGGGTATCGCGCTTGACGAGGGTGTCTGGCCTGTGAATGCATACACGCAGGGGCTTCCTATTCCGCCTGGTACGGTTGCATGGGCGACACTGGATCCAGAACAGGAACATTGCAGTGTCAGCCTTACCGGCATTCGCGAAGAGGATTATAACGAATATATGGAAATTTTAAGTCGAGAGGGATTTTCCGTAATTGAAAATGTGTCAGAGGAAGTCGACAGGGAAAACTACGTTTCGATTGGAACCCTTTTATCGAACAAAGAAAGGTGGCTGAGTATCAGCTACATACCAGATCATTTAACGATATATATTTCCTTTGACGCTCATTGAAAAATCATGAAATCGCAAGGCCCGCCGGAACGGTGAAGATAGACGTCGCATCCGCATCGCCGCCCGCCTTCGCAGATCGGACAAAGAAAGGGGCGGCAGCAAGGAATGCTGCCGCCCCGAATTTTGTTCAGAGAGAAAATGCAAGAGACTTTAAAGATTGTCACGTGACGCAGTAAAACGATTATGCGGCGGCACTGCCGGATGACGGCGCCGTGGAAGAGACGGCGGAAGAAACTGCCTCTTCGGCAGTTTCGCCGGTGTCGGGCAGGTACGCTTCCGAAAACCCGGTGTTCAGCGGCAGGGAAGCCTCTGTCAACGCGCAGCTGTTCATCCACGTATAGAACGTGTTCCAGCGCGTTTCGTCGAGCGCGCCCCAATGGGTGGCCTCGTCGCGGTATTTTCCGGCAAGCCACGTCAGGCTGCGCTCGACGGCCGCCTGCAGGTCCCGCACGGCGGGGACGCGCTCGCAGACCCAGGCGGCCGCTGCCTGGGGATTCTGGGCGGCGTATGTATAGCCCGCACGCAGCGCGCGCAGGAATGCCTTTGTTTCGGCTGCGTGGTCTGCGAGGAATGTGTCGTTTGCCGCGAGTATGGCCGGATATCCGTCGAGCTGCGGCGCAATATCCGTATAGAATTGGAATTGGAAGTCGAGCCCCTGCTCCTTGCAGAGCAGGCCGTCCCAGCCGTAGCTGCAGCTGATGGCTTCCGCGCCGTTTTGCAGCGCTTCATACGCCCAGTCCGGCGCTGTGGTGTCGGTGGGCGAAAGCAGCTTTTCGGAAAAGGTGCCGCCGTCCGCTTCGAGCGCCGTTTGGAACAGCGCCTGTGAAAGGGCACCCGACGGCAGCGTGCACGGGGTTTCGGCCAGCGCCTTCGGGCGCGTGAGGTTTAACGACTGGGCGGAGAGCAGTCCGAGGTCGCTGTGCTGCTGCAGAGCGGCCACAGCGGTTACCGGCGCGCCTTCCTCCAGCGCCTGCGCCATCCCTTCCGCCTGGCTGGCAACGGCAAAATCCGCTTCCCCCGCGGCCGCCTTTTCCACGGCGGGCGCGCCGCTTTCCGTATAGAGTACCGCTTCCACGGAAAGGCCTTCCGCAGAAAAATACCCCTGTTCCTGCGCCGCGTAAAGGCCCGCAAAAAGGCTTGGACTGACGGTGGCGTCGAGCGCAACCTCGACGGGGAAGCCCGTTTCCTCTTCGGCGCCGCCTCCAGAAGAGGAGACCGGCGCCGGTTCGCTTGCGGCCGGTGCCGACGGGGCGGCGGCGCTCGTTTGCAGCGTGTCTTCCCCGCATGCGCCAAGCGTTACGGCAAGGCAGGCAGACAAAAGCAGCGCGCCGGCGTGTCTGAGAGTCATCTTTGCCGCCTCCTCGAACATCACTTGTGGTATTTCTCGACGATGTCGAGCACGGCGTCGACCACGTATTGCGCGTCGTCGTCCGTCATCGTCGGGTACAAAGGCAGGCTGATGATGCGGTCAAAATGCTTGTCCGTATTCGGGAAATCGCCGGGCTTAAAGCCGTAGCGCTTGACATAGTAGCTCATCTGCGTGACCGGGATGAAATGGACGCTCGTGCCGACGTTGCGCGCGTTTAATTCCTCGATGAACCGGTCGCGGTCGATCTTAAGCTGTTCGGGCACGATGCGCAGCACGTACAAATGCCAGCAGTGCGTCGTGTAATCGGGCACAAACGGCGGGTCGAGCGCGTCGCATTTGCCGAATGCCTCCTGATAGCGCGCCGCGATGCGCAGGCGCTTGTGCTGCATATCCTCGAGATGCTCGAGCTGCTTTAACCCGAGGGCCGCCTGGATATCGAACATATTGTACTTAAAGCCCGGCTCGCAGATGTCATAGCGCCACGAGCCGCCCTTTGCGTAGCGGTTCCACGCATTTTTGCTCATGCCCTGGCCGGCCCAGATGCGGGCCTTCGCGTCGAGCTCGTCGTCATTCGTGACGAGCATGCCGCCCTCGCCGGTCGTGAGGTTCTTCGTCGCATAGAAGCTGTAGCACGCGGCGCCGTGCAGGCGGCTGCCGATTAAGCGCCCTTTGTAGCGGCTCCACAGCGCATGGGCCGCGTCCTCGCTGATAAACAGGTTATATTGGTCGGCCAGTTCATACAGCGGGTCGAGGTCACAGACCTGGCCTGAATAATGCACGGGGACGATCGCCTTCGTGCGCGGTGTCACCTTCGCCTTGACCTGCTCGGGGTCAATGCAGCCGGTGCGGTAGTCGATGTCCGCGAAGACGGGCGTCGCGCCGCAGTGCAGGATCGTGTTGGCCGTCGAGGCGAACGTCATCGGCGTCGTGATAACCTCGTCGCCCTCACCGATGCCGGCGCTCAAAAGCGCGACGTGCAGAGCCGCCGTGCAGGAGTTTAAGGCCAGCGCGTGCTTTGCGCCGAGGTATTCCGCAAAGGCGGCCTCGAATTTGACCGTGCGCGGGCCGCGCGCGATCCACCCGGAACGCAGCGTGTCCACGACCTCGTTGACCTCAGCATCCGTAATATCGGGCTGATTATAGGGAAGGAAGTCTTCCCGGATTTGGAAATTGCTCAAAAGGATCGCTCCATTTCTAGTCCAGGTTTCAAAGCCCTCCATGAAAAAGGGGCATTAGACGGCATTGGAGGCGCTTTAGACCGATTTTTATTGGTACCATCATAATCCAATCGGCGTTTAAAGTCAATCGAACGCGCAAAATCCCGCCTTTGCACGTCTGCCTGCCCAAAAGAAGAAGGCGGGAAAGCGGTCATATCGTGCAGGTTTTCTTCGGAAAGGATTTGACGATAGGGGCAGATTATACTATAATGAAACCGTCTGTAAGAATTCGGAAAGGGGGAGCCGCCATGCAGGCGCCAACGAGGCGGGTGCCGCTGCACAGCACGTGCAATACGCGGGACCTTGGGGGCTATCCTACCCGGGACGGCCGCGTGACGCGGTTTGGCCGCCTTTACCGCAGCGACCTGCCCCACGGCATGGATGCGCACGACCGGGCGCTGGCAGGGCGGCTCGGCCTTGTCTGCGTGATTGACCTGCGCACGGCCGAGCAGGCGGCGCGCCAGAAAAGCGAATTTGCGGGGCTGCCCGGGGTAGACTACCTGTGCTGCCCGTTTGCCGCGGGCAACCGCGACCCGTCCGGCCCCGGCCAGGCGGCGGACATCACGATGGAGATGCTTTCGGACAAGCAAAACATCGCCCGCGTGCTGCGCGCCATTCTCGCCGCGAAAGGGCCGGTGCTCTTTCACTGCGCGGCGGGCAAGGACCGCACGGGGATTCTCGCGGCGCTGCTTTTGGGGGCGGCGGGGGTCGAACAGGGCGATATCCTGGCCGACTACGCGCTTTCCTATGCGTATGTGCTGCCGGTTGTGCGCTGGCTGCGCGAACAGATCCCCGGCGACGCGGACTGGTACGGCCGCGCGGACCCGGAGGCGATGGAAGAGGTGCTGTCGCGCTTAGGCGGCATCGACGGCTATCTTTGCGCGTGCGGCCTTTCCGAAGCGGAGCGTTTCGGCCTGCGCGAACGCTTATGCGGCGAAACGCCCTTTTGAGCTGCCCCCAATCATTTCACGAAACGAAGCAAGAAGCGGAGATGGAGAACATGGAAAACGGCTTTTTTGTGCATCCGACCGCCTGCGTCGACGACGGCGCGCAAATCGGGAAGAACACAAAGATCTGGCATTACACGCATGTGAGTGCCGGCGCGAAGATCGGCGAAGGCTGCACGATCGGACAGAATGTGTTCGTGGCGGACGGCGTTACCGTTGGAAACCACTGCAAGATTCAGAATAACGTCAGCCTTTACGAGGGCGTCGAGCTCGGCGATTATGTGTTCTGCGGGCCGAGCATGGTCTTTACGAACGTGCCGCGGCCGCGCTGCAAGTATCCGCAGCGGGGTTCGCAGTTTTATAAGCCGACGCCTGTCGGGGAAGGCGCGTCGATCGGCGCGAACGCGACGGTCGTCTGCGGCCACCGCATCGGCAAGAATGCGTTCATTGCGGCCGGCAGTGTCGTGACGAAGGATGTGCCCGACCATGCGGTCATGATGGGCGTGCCCGCGCGGCAGAAAGGCTGGGCCTGCGAATGCGGGGCGCCGCTCGATGAAAACCTGCACTGCGCAAAATGCGGCAGGCAGTATGCGCCGTGTGCAGAGGGCTTACGGGAAAAGGAGGATGCCACAAAATGAAACCGATCCAGTTTAATGATCTCGGCGCGCAGTATGCGGCGCTGAAAGAAGACATCGACAAGGCCATCGCCGACGTTATTGCGGGCGCGCATTTTATTTCCGGCCCGCAGGTCGAAGAGCTCGAAAAGGCTTTGTGCGACTACACCGGGCGCAAATACTGCGTGACCTGCGCGAGCGGCACGGACGCTTTGCATCTGCCGCTGATGGCGATGGGGGTAGGGCCCGGGGACGCGGTGTTTGTGCCGGCGTTTACGTTTTACGCGAGCAGCGAGGTCGTGAGCCTTTGCGGCGCGACGCCCGTGTTCGTCGACAGCCTGCCGGATACGTACGACATTGACCCCGATGACCTTTTAAAGAAAATCGCAGCGGTCAAAGCCGAGGGCAAATTAAACCCGCGCGGCATCATTGCGGTGGACCTGTTCGGCCTGCCGGCGGACTTTACGCGCCTTGAACCGATTGCGAAGGAAAACGGCCTGTTCCTGCTCGAAGACGCGGCGCAGGGCTTTGGCGGCAAGATCGGCGCGCGGCATGCGTGCTCGTTCGGCGACGTCTCCGCGACGAGCTTTTTCCCGGCGAAAGCCCTGGGCTGCTACGGCGACGGCGGCGCGGTCTTTACCGACGACGAAGAGATGTATAAGCTCTTATTGAGCCTGCGCGTCCACGGCAAGGGCAGCATGAAGTACGACAATATCCGCGTCGGGTTAAACTCCCGCCTCGACACCTTGCAGGCGGCAATCCTTCTGCCGAAGCTTGCCGCATTTGACGTGGAAAACGCGCACCGCAACGGCGCGGCCGAAAAGTACGCGTTCCAGTTAAAGGACCACTTCGCCGTGCCGGTGATCCCGGAAGGGTTCCACTCGAGCTTCGGCTATTATACGCTGCGCGCGAAGGATGAGGCGCAGCGCACGCGCGCGATGGACGCTTTGAAGGCGGCCGGCGTGCCGAGCATCATCTATTATCCGCGCCCGCTGCACCTGCAGAAGGTCTATGCGCCGTTAGGGTACAAGGAAGGTGATTTGCCCGTCGCGGAGAGCTCAAGCAAGACCGTCTTTAGCCTCCCGATGCACGGCTACATCACGGATGAGGAAATCGATTACATCTGCGGCGTCTTGACGGGTGTGGAATAATCCCCCCGCCTGTGCCGCGTCACGCATAAAAATTTTTCAGAAACCGGGCGGCCCCCGCCCCTAAAGTAAGCATGAGGAATGGAGCGAAATCGAATGGCGAATTTAAAAGAAGAACTGCTCAATAAGATCAACACCAAGACGGCCCGCGTCGGGATCGTCGGCTTAGGGTACGTCGGCCTGCCGCTGGCGGTGGAATTCGCGCGCGCAGGGTATGAAACGATCGGCTTCGACGTGCAGAAGTCAAAGGTCGACATGGTCAACGCCGGCCACAACTATATCGGCGACGTTGTCGGCGAGACCTTGAAGGAAGAGGTCGAAACGGGCCGCCTGCGTGCGACGAGCGATTTTAAGTTCGTCGCGGACGTCGACGCCGTCGCGATTTGCGTGCCGACGCCGCTCGACGCGCACCAGCAGCCGGATATCAGCTACGTGAAATCTTCGACGGAGAGCGTCGCCGAGCACGTCCATCCCGGCATGCTCGTTGTGCTCGAAAGCACGACGTACCCGGGCACGACCGAGGAGCTTCTAAAGCCGATCCTCGAAGCGAGCGGCTTAAAGTGCGGCGAGGACTTCTACCTCGCGTTTTCGCCCGAGCGCGTCGATCCCGGCAATAAGCAGTATAAGACAAAGAATACCCCGAAGGTCGTCGGCGGCATCGGCAAGGACGGCACCCAAGTCGCCGCGGCGCTGTACCGCCATGTGCTCGAAGGCGGCGTGTACGAGGTCAGCTCCCCGGCTGTCGCGGAGATGGAGAAGCTGCTCGAAAACACGTACCGCAACATCAACATCGGCCTTGCCAACGAAATGGCCATCATCTGCCACCGCATGGGCATCAACGTCTGGGAGGTCATCGAGGCGGCAAAGACGAAGCCGTACGGCTTCCAGGCATTCTATCCGGGCCCGGGCCTCGGCGGCCACTGCATCCCGCTCGACCCGTTCTACCTCTCGTGGAAGGCGCGCGAGTACGACTACCACACGCGCCTGATTGAGACGTCCGGCGAAATCAACACCGGCATGCCCGAGTACGTCGTCGACCGCACGGCGAAGGTGTTAAATGAGCAGAAGAAGGCGTTAAACGGCTCGAAGGTCCTCGTCCTCGGCGTCGCGTACAAGAACGACATCGACGACTACCGCGAGAGCCCGGCGTTAAACGTGATCGATCTGTTCCTGAAGGAAGGCGCCGACACGACGTACTACGATCCGTTTATCCCGTCTTATAAGCACAAGGGCAAGGTCCACACGGGCGCACCGGAATTGACCGACGAGATGCTCAAGGAAGCGGACATCGTCGTGATCTGCACGGCGCACAGCTGCTTTGACTATGACCACATCCAGCAGACGGCAAAGGCCATCTTTGATACGCGCAACGCGATGAAGGACGTCAAGGACCGCTCGAATATCGAGCTGCTGTAAAGCCGTTTGGTAAAAAAGGGGAGGATTTGCCCTATGAAAAAACTGCGTTTTCTTCTGATCGGCTGCGGCCGCATCAGCAAAAACCATATTGCGGCGGCTGCCGCAAACCCCGACACGATGGAGCTGTGCGCGGTGTGCGACCCGGTTGTCGAACGCGCCGAGGCGAAAGCCCAGATGCTCAAGGAACAGGCGGGTTACGACGCGGCCGTGTATACGGATTATCACAAGGCATTAGAGGAACTCGACATCGACGTCTGCGCAATCGCGACGGAGAGCGGCTACCATGCCCAGATCGCGCTCGACTGCATCGCGCACGGGAAACATGTGCTCGTCGAAAAGCCGATGGCGCTTTCGACCAAAGACGCCGAGGCGATGCTGCGCGCGGCGGAAGCAAACGGCGTGACGCTCGGCGTGTGTCACCAGAACCGCTTCAACGCCCCGATCCAGGAGCTGCACAAGGCCATCGAGGACGGCCGCTTCGGCAAGCTCGTCAACGGCACGGCGCGCATTCTGTGGAACCGCACGATGCCCTACTACACGCAGGCGCCGTGGCGCGGCACGTGGGCGCAGGACGGCGGCACGCTGATGAATCAGTGCATCCACGACATTGACCTGCTGCAGTGGAGCCTTGGCGGTGAGCCCGAGACCGTCATGGCGATGACGGGCAATTACCTGCGCGACATCGAGGCCGAGGATTTCGGCTCGATCTTAATCCGCTTCAAAAACGGCGCAATCGGCATCGTCGAGGGCACGGCGTGCGTCTATCCGAAGAACCTCGAGGAAACGCTCTCAATCTTCGGCGCGACGGGCTGCGCGGTCATCGGCGGCCTGGCCGTCAACCGCGTGCAGACGTGGAATTTTGAAACCCCCGCGCCGCAGGACGAGCTGGTCGCAAAGCTCGCCGGCACGGACCCGAAGGACGTTTACGGCAGCGGCCACAACCAGCTGTACGCAAACTTCATCAACGCCGTCAACACGCACACGCAGCCGCTCGTCTCCGGCTACGAGGGCATCAAGGCGATGAAGATCGTCCTGGCGGCGTACAAGAGCCAGAAAACCGGAAAGGCCGTCGCGTTTGACGGGCTCGATTTCGCGAGCACAGACATGACGAGCGCGGACGTCAAGGTGAACGGATGAAAAAGATCGTAACGGTTGTGGGCGCGCGCCCGCAGTTTATCAAGGCAAGCGTCGTCTCCGAGGCCTTAAAGGGCAAAAGCGAGGAAATCCTCGTCCATACGGGCCAGCACTACGACGCGAATATGTCGGAGGTCTTTTTTGAGGAATTGAAGATCCCGCACCCGGCGTATAACCTGGGCGTCGGCAGCGGCACGCACGGCCGCCAGACCGGCGAGATGCTCATCGGCATCGAGGAGATCCTCTTAAACGAGAAGCCGGACGTTGTTTTGGTCTACGGTGACACGAACTCCACGCTCGCTGGGGCCCTGGCCGCGTCGAAGCTGCACATCCCGGTCGCGCACGTCGAGGCCGGCCTGCGCTCGTATAACATGCGCATGCCCGAAGAGCAGAACCGCATTTTAAGCGATCATATCAGCTCCTGGCTTTTCTGCCCGACGCAGACCGCGCGCGAGAACCTCAAAAAAGAGGGCATCACAAACGGGGTTTCGGTCCCGGGCGACGTGATGCTCGACAGCGTGCTGCATTTTCGCGCGGTCGCGCTCGAAAACCCGGAAAAGCGGAAAATTTACGAGACGCTCGGCATCACCCCGAAAGGGTACCGCCTGGCGACTTTGCACCGCGCGGAGACGACCGACGGCGGCGAAGCGGCGATTGAGCGCATTTTTGACGCGTTCGAGCAATTGCCCGACCGCGTTGTCGTGCCCATCCATCCGCGCACGCGCAAACTCGCCGAGGAGGCGCTCGCCCGCCGCGGGTATCGGAATATCCAGCTGATCGACCCGGTCGGCTACCTCGAGATGCTCCTTTTGACGAGCGGCGCCAAGCAGGTCCTCACGGACAGCGGCGGGCTGCAAAAGGAAGCCTGGTTTATGGAAGTGCCGTGTGTAACGCTGCGCAGCGAGACCGAATGGCTCGAAACGCTCGAAGGCGGCTGGAATGTGCTCGCAAAGCTCGAAACGGCCGACATCCTCGAAAAGGCGCTGCACACGCAGCCGGACCCGTCCGCGCGCGAGGCGCAGCCGTTCGGGGACGGCCACGCGAGCGAACGCATCGCCGAGACCGTTTCCGCCTGATGACGCAAAAAGGAGGCCGTCCATTTTGAATATTATTTATCTCGAGCACTACGCCGGTTCCCCGAAACTCGGCATGGAATTCCGCCCGTACTATTTGGCGCAGCGGTGGGTCAAAGCGGGGCATCACGTGACGATCGTCGCGAGCTCATACAGCCATCTGCGCACGAAAAACCCGGACCTCAAAGGCCAGCCCTATCACACGGAAATCGAGGACGGCATCCGCTGGTTCTGGATCGCCGGCCCGGCGTACAGCGGCAACGGCATGGGGCGCGTGCGCAACATCCTGTCGTTTTTAAACGGCGTGGAGCGCTACTGGAAATTGATCTGTGCGGCGGGCAAGCCCGACGCCGTCATCGCGTCGAGCACGTACCCGCTGGACATCTATCCGGCCAAAAAGATTGCGAAGCATTACGGCGCAAAGCTCGTCTATGAAGTGCACGATCTGTGGCCGTTGAGCCCGATGGAGCTCGGCCACATGAGCCCGCACCATCCGTTTATTATGGTCATGCAGCGTGCGGAAAACGAGTGCTGCAAGTCGTGCGACGCAATCGTGAGCCTTTTGCCGTGCGCGCAGGAGCATTTCGTCGAGCACGGCATGGCGCCGGAAAAATTCCACTGCGTGCCGAACGGCATCGTGGCGCAGGATTGGGAAAAACCGCTGCCGGAACACCCGGTGTATGAGGAAAAGCTCAAAAAGCTCCACGACGACGGGTGGTTTCTCGTCGCGTACACGGGCGCGCACGGCGTAGCCAATGCGCTGGACAGCTTCGTCGAGGCGGGATCGTTTTTGTCCGGCGAGAAGGTCAAGCTCCTTTTGATCGGCCCGGGCCCCGAGCGCGAGCGCTTAAAGAAGAAGGCCGCACAGATCGCGCCGGAAAACGTCGAACTTTTAGACCCCGTCGGCCGCGGCGATATGCCCGGGCTTCTGCACCAGATGGACGCGCTCTATATCGGCCTGCAGCGCCAGCCGCTGTTCCGCTTCGGCGTGTCGCCGAATAAGCTCATGGACTACATGATGGCCGCAAAGCCCGTGATTTTCGCCATCGAGGCCGGCAACGACATGGTCCAAGAGGCGCAGTGCGGTATTTCCATCCCGCCGGAGGACAGCGCCTATATCGCCGACGCCGTGCGGCAGTTGGCCGCAATGCCCGCCGAAGCGCGTGCCGCGATGGGCGAGCGCGGCCGGCAGTATATTTTGCAGCATCACGATTATGACATTTTGGCAAAGCAGTTTTTGGAGATTCTCGAAACCTGCTGATCGAGGCTGCCGGGTTTCATTCCAATAAAAGAAACGTAAAAGAAAAAGTCCCCGAGGGGTTCCCCGGGGGCTTTTCTTATTCAAATTTCAATGCCCAATTCCTGGATTTTATCGCGCAGCGACAAAAAGTCCGCGAAGGCGCCCTCTTTCTTGCGCGGGTCGCGCAGCAGGGCGGCCGGGTGCAGCGTCGCCATGCGCCAAACGCCGTGGTATTCGCTCCACTGCCCGTGCTCGCGCGTGATGCGCAGCTTCGGGTCGATGATGCGCTGGGCGGCGATGCGCCCCAAACACACGAGAATTTTCGGCCGCAAAAGCGCCGTCTGGTTGCGCAGCCAGCCGATGCAGTGTTCCTGCTCTTCCGGCAGCGGGTCGCGGTTGTGCGGCGGGCGGCATTTGACAATATTCGCGATGTAGATGTTCTTGTGGCGGTCGAGGTCGATGGCCGCAAGGTATTTGTCCAAAAGCTGGCCGCTGCGGCCGACGAACGGCTCGCCCTTTAAATCTTCCTGCTCGCCCGGCCCTTCACCGATAAACAGGATCTTCGCGTTCGGGTTGCCCACGCCGAACACGAGGTTTGTGCGCGACTGCGCGAGGTCGCAGCCCTGGCACGCGCGGCAGGCGGATTCCAGCGCCTCCCAGTTGTCATACATGTTGTTCAGCCCCTTTCCGCTTTTCAGTATACCATCCGGCGAAAACCGTGTCAAAACGCGCCGGGCGCCGCAGGAAAAAGCGCAGAAAGGACGCTTTGCCTTTCTGCGCTTTTTTCGGTGGGAGAGGAGGGATTAGAAATCGACGTCCAAATCGTAATAGCACGCCGTCAAGAGCTTTTCCATGTCTTCCTGCGAGGGCTGACGCGGGTTCGAGCCCGTGCAGGCGTCGGAGATCGCGAGCGCCGCCACGTCGTGCAGCTTCGCCTTGAATTCGTCCTCCGGCACCATGCCGTTTTCGTAGTCCTTCATCGCGTGCGGGATGCCGAAAATGTCGTTGTAGCTGTCAATCTTGCGGCACAGCGCGTCGACGAGGCCGTTCGCGTCGCCCGTCAGGCCGACCGTGCGCGCAATCGTCGCATAGCGCTCGCGCGCTTCGGGGTTCTTCGCATTGTAGCGGATGACCTTCGGCAGATACATCGCGTTGGCGGCGCCGTGGACGATGTGGCCGTTCTGGTATGCCGCGCCCGTCTTGTGTGCCATCGAGTGGACAATGCCCAGCAGCGCGTTCGAGAATGCCATGCCGGCCAGGCACTGCGCGTAGTGCATCTGCTCGCGCGCCGCTTTGTCGCCCTTGTAGGAAGCGGGGAGGTATTCGAACACCATCTGGATTGCCTGCAGCGCCAGCGGGTCCGTAAACGGCGAATGCATCGTCGAGACGTACGCCTCAATCGCATGCGTCAAAGCGTCCATGCCCGTGTTCGCGGTCAATTTGGGCGGCATCGTCTCCGCAAGGGTCGGATCGACGATCGCGATATCCGGCGTGATGTTGAAGTCGGCCAGCGGGTACTTGATGCCCTTCTGGTAGTCCGTGATGACCGAGAACGCCGTGACTTCCGTCGCCGTGCCGGAGGTCGAGGGGATCGCCACAAACTTTGCCTTCGTGCGCAGCGTCGGGAACTTAAACGGCGTGATCAGGTCCTCAAACTTCGTCTCCGGATACTCGTAAAACGCCCACATCGCCTTTGCAGCGTCGATCGGAGAACCGCCGCCGATGGAGACGATCCAGTCCGGCTCGAAGGCGCGCATCGCTTCGGCGCCCTTCATGACGGTCTCGACGGACGGGTCCGGCTCCACGCCCTCAAACAGCTGCGTTTCCATGCCGGCCTCTTTTAGATATCCGAGCACCTTGTCCAGAAATCCGAACCGTTTCATGCTGCCGCCGCCGACCACAACGATCGCGCGTTTGCCGTGCAGGGACTTCAGCTCCGCTAAGCTGTCCTTTCCATAGTAAATGTCGCGCGGGAGTGTAAAGCGCATGGTTGATTCCTCCATTTCCAAAGATAAAACGAAACGTATTGCTTTTATTATACCGGGCCTTGGGCAGAAATACAATAAGATTCTGTGAACAAAAGAAAAAATTTTGCAGAATAATTACAAAAAATTAGGCAATTTTCGGAATAGCTTCCGCTGTTTCTTCCGTCTTGCGGATTTCCTTAAGATATGATACGATAAAGAAAACCCGTGAAAAACAAAAGTGTAAATCATAAGACAATTTATTTGGGCAGTGGTTCCAGGAAAACAGGAGGGAACACAACGTGCAGAGATACGCAGAACAGGTTTTGGAGCAGGTCCGCAAGGCCGTCGTGGGCAAGGACGAAATCCTTGTGAAGGTGCTGATGGCGATTTTAGCGGGCGGACATATTCTGCTGGAAGATATCCCCGGTGTGGGAAAGACGACGCTCGCGCTCGCCTTTTCGCGCGCGATGCAGTTAAAATGCAGCCGCATGCAGTTTACGCCGGATGTGCTGCCCTCGGATGTGACGGGATATTCGGTTTACGGGAAGGACGGCCGGCTCATGTACCAGCCCGGTGCGGTGCTGTGCAACCTTTTTCTGGCCGATGAAATCAACCGCACTTCGAGCAAAACGCAGAGCGCGCTGCTGGAGGTCATGGAGGAGGGCGCCGTGACGGTTGACGGCGTGCGCCATGCGGTGCCGCAGCCGTTTACGGTGATCGCGACGCAGAACCCGGTCGGCAGTGCGGGCACGCAGCTGCTGCCCGAAAGCCAGCTCGACCGCTTCATGGTGCGCCTTTCGATGGGATATCCGGCACAAGCGGACGAGGTGGAGATTTTGGACCGCCGCCGCGCGGGCAACCCCTTAGACCGCGTGGAACCGGTCGTGGATGCCCGGATGCTTTTACAGATGCGCGAAGAGGTGGAGGCCGTTTACGCGGACCGCGATGTGCTGTCCTATATTGTCCGTTTAAGTGAAGCGACGCGGCAGCACAAGCTTTTTAAACTCGGCGTCAGCCCGCGCGGGTCGTTGGCGATGGCGAAGCTCGCGCGCGCGTGCGCGTGGCTTTCCGGGCGGGACTACCTGGTCCCCGCCGACGTGCGCACCGTGTTTTTGGATGTGGCCGGCCACCGCGTGCTGCTTTCGCCGCAGGCCAAACTCAGCGGCCGCAGCGCGTCGGATCTTTTGCAGGAGATCGTGAAGGAAACGCCGGCCCCCGCACTGGAGCGGAAACGCAAATGACCGCGCGGCGTTTGTTGTGGGGCGCAGGGCTTGTGGGCGTGCTGCTCTTTCTGATTTATTATACGGAGTATTTGTCCTTTTTCGTGTGCGTGCTGTGGGTGGCGCTGCCCGTATGTTCCGGCCTGCTCTTTCTGCCGCTGCGCGGGAAGGTGCAGGTGCGGCTGCGCGCGAAGGATGCGACCGTGCCGGCGGGGGAAACGGCCGAATGGCTGCTGGATTTTGAAAACCGCTCCCATCTGCCGGCCGGGCCGATCTGGGTCCGCTGGACGTGCGAGGACGTGCTGACTGGGGAGCACGTGCGCAAGAAGGCCGTGTTTCCCGCCGCGCGCGGCAGCTGGCAGATTGCCCTGCGGGTTGAGGCGCCGTACTGCGGGCGCCTTCTGTGCCGGCTCGAGCGCGTGCGCGTGTGCGATGTGACGGGGCTTTTTTCCCTTTCGTGCCGGATTGCGGGGGAGAAAAGCGCCGACACGTTTTCGCTGCCGCCGCTGCAGGCGGTAGACATCCTGCCGCCGCTGCGGCGGGAAGAATCGGAAAGCGGGGAATACGACCGCTACCGCCCGGGGACGGACCGCACGGAGCCGTTTGGCGTGCGGGAATACCGCCCCGGCGACCCGCCGCGCAGCATTCATTGGAAATTAAGTGAAAAGCGCGGCGAGCTCCTCGTGCGGGAGGGGAGCCTCCCGCTGCCGGAGGGGCCGGCCGTCGTTGTGGACTTGTGCGAGGCGCCGCCCGAGGACCTCGACACGGCCGCGCAGGCCGCCTTGCTTTTGAGCATGTCGCTGGTCTCTGCCGGCGTGCGCCACCGCCTGTTCTGGCATGACCGCACGCTGTGGCAGGCGGAAATCGAAAATGAAGATACCTGGGCCCAGGCGGCCGGCCGGCTTCTGCGCACACCGCCGCAGGAAAAGCCGCTGGCGGCCGCCGCCGTGGCCGCGCAGGCGCCGGTGCTTTACGTTTCCACCAACGCCGCGGGTGCGGCGCTGCTGCCGGAGGGCAGCACGGTGTTCTTGTGCGGGGAGGGGCCGTTCCCTGCCGGCGCCGGCATTCGGGTGCCGGCAGGGAGTGCCGCCGAAGCGGTGGCGGCCGCCTTGGCGGAAGCGTGAGGAAGAAAGGGGGAGAGAACCCATGCGCATACGGAAGACCGAGGGCCTTTCGGCACTGCCGCCGGCCGTGCGGCAGCAGCCCAAGCACGCGCGCGCCGCAGGCGTTGTCTTAGACTGCGTGCTGCTTGCCGCGCTTCTGGGCGGCTTTATCGGGGCCGTTTTGGATACGTACCAGCTTACGGCTTTCCCGCTGCCTTTGTATGGGGCGGGCATTGCGTCGGCCGTCGCGGTCCGGCTGTGCCTGAAATGGAAACGGGCGGGGCTGATTTTTGGGATTGTGCTCTGCGGCGTGTGGGGATGGTTCCTTTTTACCTTTTTTTCGCAGATTACCGCGGGCGCCGTACAGTTTTTAAACGAAGTCCTCGGGGGCCTGGCGCGGGAAAGCAGCACTTCGCTGCAGTTTTACCCCTGGACGCTGCCGGAGACGGCCGAAAGCCCGCAGTGGCTGGAAACGCTGTTCCTTTTGGCGGTGCTGCCGGTTTTGAGCGCTTTGCTCGCCCTGTGCGTGTGGCAGAAGCGGACCATTTTGGCGGGCCTTTTGCTCGTTGTGTGGATGGTACCAGCCCTTTATTTTACGATTTTGCCGCCGATGTGGGCGGTCGCGGTCGTACTGGCGGCGCTAGCGGCCCTTTCCGCCGTGCATACGGCCGCAGGCCGGCATGCGCTGTCCGGCCTGCAGGCGCCGGCAAAGTACGGCGTTTTCTCCTTTGTGGCGGTGCTGCTGTGTGCGGCCGTTTTGCTCTTTTCGCTGCCGCCGGCTGCCTATACGCGCGGTGAAACGCTCGAGCGCGTGCGCGTTGCGATGGAGGGCTTCCTCGACGCGGCGGGGCCGAACCGCCGGCGCACGGGCCTTGCGAATACGGACGGCCCCGTGAATATGCAGAACGCGTCGGGCGTCTCGTTTTCCGGCCGCACGGTGCTGCGTGTGCAGGGCCCGGCGGGGGAGCCGCTGTATTTGAAAAGCTACGTCGGCGCCGCCTATGAGGCCAGCACGTGGACGCCGCCGGACGGCAGCGTTTTCGAGACATTCCTCGAGGGCCAAGCGGCGCAGGATGCATTGAATCCGCAGCTTTTCCCCGCGCGGTTTGAGGATCTGTCCGACCAAAACAATATGGATTTTGCGCCCGAGCAGGAAAACCGCCTCGAGACGCTTTCGGTCGAAAACGTCGGCGCGAACCCGCGCTGCCTGTACGTGCCCTACGGCCTGACGGCGCTGCCTGAAAATGCCGTGTTCGACGGCGACGCGCGCGCTGTCTTCACGAGCTTTTTCGGGGAGACTTCCTATGCCGTGCCGTTTACGCTGTGCCGCGACGATTCCGCGGGCACGACGTGGATGGAATCCGGCGGCCTGACCGCCGAGTGGCCCGTCTATTATCCATCCGAAAGCTTTTCGCTTCTGTTCCGCGGCCCGGCAAACACGCAGCTGATTTACCCGATGATTAACGCGATGGGGCAGTCGCTGTTAGAGGATGGGGCCGGCATCTTCAACTATTCTTTGATGGCGCGGGCGATTGATGAAATGACGCGGTACGGCTGGATGAATACGAACTACACCGACGAAGAGCGGCTGGCGCTGCGTTTTTTGAGCGCATGGACCAACCAGCAGCAGCGCGAGCGCACGGTCAGCACCTTTTCGGTGGAGTCCTTAAACGCGTATTACGAGGGCCTTTATACCGCGCCGCTTGCGCCGATTACGGCGGAAGGCGTGGAGGGTGCGCCGCTCGATCTTTCGGCTTTCGACGCCGAAACGGCCGCTTACTGGGACTATGAGGCGGCCTACCGCGCGGCGATTTACGAGCCCTATACCCAGGTGCCCGATGCGCTGCGGCAGGTGCTCGAGACGTGGCTTTCCGAACAGGGCTTTGAACGCGGGGATGTCTATACGGCGACGGACTCCATGGACACGATCGCGCGCGCCATCGCCGACGCGCTGGCCGAAACGTGCACCTACACGCTGTCTCCCGGCGCGCCGCCGGAGGGCGTCGATTTTATCGATTATTTTTTAAATGAGAACCACAAAGGCTACTGCGTCCATTTCGCGACGGCGGAAACGCTGCTCTTGCGCACGCTCGGCATCCCCGCGCGCTACGCGGAGGGCTATTACCTGCCCGCGACGCTTTTAACGGAGGGCGCGTTCTGCGATGTGGCGGATTCCCGCGCGCACGCGTGGGTGGAGATCTATTCGCCGGGGCTCGGCTGGGTGCCGTTTGAGGCGACGCCGGGCTACAGCGCCGTCACGACGCCCGACAACGTCGCGCAGTCCACGCTCGACAATTCCACATCGAGTGCGGCGGCTTCCTCCTCCGAAGCCCCGGCGAGCAGCGCCGCTTCCCAGGCGGAAACCGAAAGTGCACCCGCTTCCCAGGCGGCGAGCGCACCTTCCAGCACGGCTTCCGCAGCACCGGCCGCGCCGGGGCAGGCAATTCCGGAAGACGGGGTGCGCAACGTGCTTTCTTTGCTCGCGTTCTTCGGCCTGCTTGCCGCGGTGGTCTTCGGGCGCCACCTTTTTGTCCAGAGGCGCCGCGAGGCCGCATTCCGCCCGGACACGAACGCGGCGGTTGTGGCTATGTTTGCCTATCTCAAGCGGCTCGAATCCCATGGGGCCGAACTCCCGCCGGAAGCGGTCCGCTTGGGCGAGAAGGCGCGGTTTAGCCAGCATGCGCTGACGGCTGACGAGTGCGCCCGGATGCGGGAATTTGCCGCCGGCACCTCCCGCGCGTTCTTTGCGCGGCAGCCGAATGCGATGGCCCGGTTTTCCGTCTGTTATCTCCAAAACCTGTGCTACCGTCCGAAACGCCGCAAAGAAAGAAAATAAGCCAGAAAAAGGGCCGCCCGTCGCCGGAATTGGCATTTTGGGCGGCCCTTTGCCGTTGACTTTTTGCGGAACACCTGTTACACTTTCCTTCAGAAACACGAGGAAAGGCGGGAGCCGATTGAAGCATACGCAGGAAAACCAGATCGTGCGCGAGTGTATCGCGACGGCACTGCTGCAGCTGATGCGGGAAAAACCGTTTGAGGCCATCACGGTCACGGAGCTTGCGCGCCGCGCCGGCGTTTCCCGCACGACGTATTACCGCAATTTTACGTCCAAAGAGGACATCCTGCGCGCGTCGGTCGACCAGATCATGGACGCGTTTACGAAGGCGGCGGAAGCCTTGCCGCCGCAGGCCGGCGTGCGTGAGGTGGTGCGCTGCGCGTTTTCGTGCGGGCAGGCGCACAGCGGCACGATGCAGGCGATTCGCCGCGCGGGGCTTGACCATTTGCTGCGCGAGCGGTTTGATGCATTCATTGAGGAATTGTGCCGCCATCTGCCCATCCTGCGCAGCGGCGCGTACCCGGCGCGGATGCTGTCCGGTGCGCTGCTGAGCACGCTGTTTTATTGGTATGATACGGGGATGCAGGAATCCTCTTCGGCTTTGGCGGATCTCTTTTTCCTGTGCATGAGCGGGCTGCGGGAACCTGACCCCGCAGCGCAAAACACGGCTGGCAATTGAATTTGCCAGCCGTGCTTTTTTTATGTTTTCCCGGCAAGCGCCTGCCAGGCTTCTCGCGTCAGATACGTCACGTGCTCGGTGCGCTTTGCGTGCAGCTGCGGCACGTCCCGCATCGGCAGCGTGTGGGAGTAGACAAACCCGCACTTTTCCTGTGCGCGGCGGGACTGGTTGTTGCCGTCAAAATAGCCGCACCAGACGCGCGTACACCCGCATTCGAGAAAGGCATGGGCAAGCAGCGCCCGCACGGCTTCCGGCGTCAGGCCCTGCCCCCAGAACGGCACGCCGATCCAGTAGCCGATTTCCGCCTCGTCTTCCCCCTGCACGAGGATGCTGTCTTTTCCGAAATTGAGCCCGATGCCGCCGATCGCGCGGTTGTCTTCCAACAGAGCGATCGCGTAGCTTTCTTCGCGCTGCAGAATCTGGTGGAGCACCTCGCGGCTTTCGTCGGGGCTTTCGTGCGGTTTCCACCCGCAGCGCGGCCCGACGCGCGGGTCCTTCGCGTAAAGATATAGATTTTCAATGTCTGACGTTTCCCACGCGCGCAGCAGGAGCCGTTTCGTTTGGATGGGGTGCATCATCGGGCAGGTTCCTTCCTGGTTTTTATTTTTTAAATATTTTTTTAAAATTCTTTCGGACCGGTTTTCTCACCATTGGCTGTCGAGGGCGGAGGAATCACGCGAGGAGGTGGTGGAATCGTCCGGAAGCGCCCCGGTTTCCGAATCCGACGGCTGCTGTGCCCCGGCGTGCGAGACCATCTGCTGCAAATCGGCGGTGTCGAGGTCCGCAATCGATGCGGCGGTGAGCTTCTGCATCGGGATTTCCCGCGCGGCGGCGCAGGCCGTCTCAAACGCGGCCGCGTACGCTTCCTGCGACACCGTGTCGCCGTCGAGCAGGTACGTCGCGGGATTCGAAAGCGTCAAAAGCGAAGCGCTGCCCGCCCCCACGCCGGACGTCTGGAATCGATAGGTGAGCACGCCGCTCGCATACGCCGTACACAGCGGCGCCGCGGCGTCGTTGACGCCGAGTTCCGCCAAATCCCCGTGAAAACCGGAAAGCCCCACCGCGTACGTCGAAAGCGCGCCGGCGGATTCCCCGGCGTACAGCCGGCTGCCCAACAGGCATGCAATAGGTTCCGCGGTGCCGGGGGCGACCGTATACGCCTGGATGACCGTGCCGTCGCTCAAAAACAGTTCCGGTGTGCCGTCCTCGTTCCAGTCCCACAGCCCGGCGAGCACGCTGCTGCGCGCCAGCGGGAAGGAAAGGTCCTGGAGCTTCTGCAGATAGACCGCCTGCCACGCCTGCGAGCGGCCGGAGACGTTTAAGTCGAGCACGCCCCATTTGCCGTCCTGTTTGACCCACGCCTTGCCTTCATACGGGCTGCGCGCGTCCTCATAGCAGAAGCCCAAAGCGAGTGTGCCGTCCGGTTCGATAAATCCCGCGTCGCCGTCGAGGATGACCGCCGCAAGGCCGCCCTGGAACGGCTGCGCGTCGTCAAATAGGAACGGGATCGCGACCGCACCCGTCTTATCGAGATAGCCCCATTTGCCGTCCTTTTCCACGGCGGCAAGGCCCTCGTGGAATACGCCGGCGTCGTCGTAGAGGTCGCCGACCTGCGTGCCGGTTTCATCGACAAACGCATAGCCCGTGCGCTCCCCGTCCGCATACACCGGCAAAAGGTCCGCCTTCTGCCAGCTTTGCGCCGGCTCGCCGGACCCCGACAGCACAACCTGGCCGTTTTCGTAGCGGTAGTCCTGCGTGGGCACGTCCTGCGCGCGGCCCAAAATGGAGCCGTCGGGCCCGACACGCCACAAGACTGCGTCGCTGCCGTCCGTACGCACGGCCAAAAGCCCCTGCGCGTTGTCAAAGGACAGCGTGTAGCCGTCCGGCACGAGGTCGTGGCCCGTGTCGTCGAGCAGCCGCACGGCGCTCCCCTTTTCGACGAGCACCGTGCCCGTGTAGTCGGGCAGCCCTTCATACGCCGTGCCGTCGGCGCCGCGCTGCGTGCCCGGCACCGTCAGGCTGTCAAATTCCATCTGCGGCTCGACCGCCCACGAAAGCGACTGTGCGGCGGTCTGCGCCGCCGCCTTCTGCTCGTCGCGCGCTTTGGCGTCCGCCTGCTTTGCCTGCATGTCAGAAAGGGCCGCCTGCACCTGTGCGTCGCCGGTCCGTTCGGCCCCCTGCGTGAGCAGCTCCACGCCGCGGTCATAGTCTTCGGTGCCGGTGAACGCCTGGGCGAGGAGCAGATAGCCCTGCGCCTGTGCCGGCTTCAGGCGCACCGCACGTTCCAGGGATTGCGCGGCGTCCGCGTAGTCTTCCGCGTCGAGAAACTGCTGCGCAACAGAGATTTGCGTGCTGTACAGCCGGTCCACGACGACACGCCCGCCGACGACGACCAGCACAAGCACAATCGCGGCAACCGCTATGGCGGTCACGATGCGGCGGACGCGCTTCCCCTTGCGTTTTCCGGCGTTTTCGGCGCGGATCAGATCCGGGTCGTCTTTCCATTCGCCGGCGTAGGCCGTCTCGGCGGCTTCTTTGGGTGCGGGCTCTGCGGGCGCCGGGGCAAGGGCTTGGCCGCATTTGCGGCAGATGCGGGCGCCGTCGGGATTTTCGGTTGCACAGTACGGGCAGCGCATAACGGGTCTCTCCTTTTGTCCTTTGGAACAGCCGGCGGGCGCGCCGGCGGGAAATTTTTGATTTATTTTTTCATTATACCGCACCTGCGTGCAGAATACAAACGCCAAAGCGGCAAATTTCCGGCGTCTGTCGGAACGGGCTTTGCGCGGGAAGTTGCGTCTTTTTGCAATTTCGTGTACAATTTTAGCGAATCCCAAAATCTACACGTGTCCGCCTTTCCGGCGGAAAAGGAGGCTTGCATGCGCAAAAAGAGACGGGCCCGTCCGCGGCTTTTCTGGCGGCGGCTTTTGATTGTCCTCGGAATCCTCGCGGTGGTCATCGCCGCGGCGTGCGGCATCCGCGCCTGCGTCGCTTCCTGGCAGCTGCCGCAGACGATCCTTTCGGACCCCGATTTCCTCGAGATCGAGGACCGTTACCAGGGGACGACGCTGATCCCCAACTACGATTTGCCGAAAAATACGTATGAAGACGCGCTGTTCTCGACGGACGAGAACGGTTATCAATCCTATCAAAGCGAGGAGGCCTTAAAGGGCGTCGACGTCTCCTCCTGGCAGGGGGAGATCGATTGGGACGCCGTCAAGGCGGCCGGCTTCGACTTCGCGATGCTGCGCATCGGTTTCCGCGGCCAGACGGAGGGCACGGTTTACGAAGACGAGCGGTTTGCGGAAAATTACGACGGCGCCGTGGCCGCCGGGCTGCAGGTGGGCGTCTATTTCTATTCCCAGGCCGTCGAACAGCAGGAGGCCCGCGAGGAGGCGGATTTCGTGCTCGATACGCTGGCGGGCCGCAGCCTGCAGTTCCCCGTCGCTTACGACTGGGAACCGGCCGACGATGCCGGCGTGCCGACGGCCGGCGCTTCCTCGGAGACCCCGGCGCGCACGGAGCAGGCAACGCCCGAAGACGTCACCGCCTTTACAAACGTGTTCTGTGAGCGCATCGCGTCGGGCGGCTATGAACCGTGCTATTATACGAACAAATCGATGGGCTACACGACGTTTGACCTCGAGGCGCTCAAAAATTACCCGATCTGGTACGCCGAATACCAGCCGTACCCGAGCTTTTACTACGACTTCGCAATCTGGCAGTATACAAACGAAGGCGTGGTCCCCGGCATCCCCGAACCGACAGACCTGAACATTGCGTTTCGCGCGTTTTCCTAAAAATGTCCGTATTTTTTCGGGAAAGGAAATTTACTTCTCCGGGCAAATTTGGTATACTAAAGGCAGATTTTATAGGAACCAAGTAAAGGAGGAATTTAAAAATGCAACCGCGATCGAACAGCCGCTTCGCAGAGCCCGCAAAGCGCGGCACGATTTGGCTTTACCTGCCGTTTATCGTCCTGTTTTTGGGGATGGCGCTTTTTTACAGCCAGACCTTCCCGTACGGCGACGATGTGCGCTTCAGTTTACAGGGCGGCACGCTCGGCCGCATCTGGGACACCTGGCGCGCGTATTACGGCTACGGCGGCGCGCGCATGGGCAACGCGCTCGCGCAGGTGTTTTTGATGATGGATTTCCATGTCTGGCAGTGGGTCAGCGCGGCCGTCGTCACGGCGTGCGGCATGCTGTTTTATTATATGGTCACCGGCGCGTTTGCGCCGCGCGGCGAGGCACCCTTAAAGCGAGAGCTTTTGACCGCGTGGCTGTGCGCGGCGTTTCTGGGGTTTCTGCCTGTGACGGACTACGCGTTGACGGACGCGTTTTTCTGGCTCGACGGCAGCTGCAATTATTTATACCCGATGTTCTGTGCGTTAGTGGGCATCCTGCCGTTTTATAACGCGCTGCGCCACCGCGCGCTGCCGGGCTTTTTCCGCGTCGTGTCGCCGGTTCTGTTCGTGGCCGGTTGCCTTCTGCACGAGCAGGAGACGATGATTCTGTTTTTCTTCTCCGCGGCGGCGCTGTTCTATCTTTTGCGCGAAAAACGTGCGCGGGGCGTGCATGTCGTGCTCACGATTCTGGCGTTCGCGGCGCTCATTTTCATGCTCACAGCACCCGGCGCCTATTTCCGCATGGATCAGGAAAATACAGAGGCGCTGCACGGCCTGATGTTCTACTGCTCAAACCTCGCGCTGTACCTTTACAGGCTCACGTCCGACAACTGGGTCTATCTGACGGCGTTCGGCCTTCTGGCGCTGTGGGCGCTGTACCGGAGAAAAGAACTGCGAAGCGGCGTGCGGATTTTCTCGTGGATTCTCAAAGGCATCCTCGCGTTCGGCGCGCTTTTAGGGCCCGCAACGCAAGCGCTGCATTTGCCGGAAATTGCCCATTCAAATGTAGAGGCACTTTCCTCGCGCGAATTTTGGACGATGGCGGCCCTCGTCGGCTTCTGGATTCTGTTTCTTCTGTGCGGGATTCTCGCGCTGTTCTTGGCCGCGCGCGGCGAAGAGGGGCGGCCCATGCGCTTTTTTGCGGCGCTGTCCTTAGGGCTTTGGGCCTCGCAGGGCATTCCGGCGCTCGCGACTTCGTCGTCCGGCCGCGCGAAAGTGCCGATGGCGTTTTTCCTTGTGCTGCTTCTGCTGTGCGCGCTGTGGCAGGTAAGCCGCACGCGCGTGCTGACCCTTTTACAGGGCGCGCTGCTCGCGGTGTCTGCGCTGTCGCTGTGCGTGACATTTCAGGCGACGCGCATGAATAAAGTCGCCTATTCGGATTTCGAGGCGCAGATCGCCTCCGTCAAGGCCGGCCAGACCGACACCATCCACGTCGACTTCAACGACTTTGACAACGACTATTTCAATTCGACCTATGTGATCGACCACTATAAAGAATTTATCTGCGAGTACTACGGCATTCCCGCGGACACAAATTTTGAATACACGCTGCTGGAGACGAGCTGAGATGTCCCGAGCCAGCATTTTTCTAAGAGAAAGGAAGCGGATTTCGTGAAATCGTATCGGAAAGAACTGTATTTTCATCTCCCCACGCGCCGGGGCCTTGTCAATATTACGCCGCAGGTCGAAGCAGCCGTGCGCGAGTCTGGCGTCCAGGAGGGCCTTGTCCTCGTCAACGCGATGAACATCACGGCAAGCGTGTTTATTAACGACGACGAACCGGGCCTCCACCACGACTTCGAGGTCTGGCTCGAAAAATTGGCGCCCGAAAAGCCGTATAGCCAGTATCGCCACAACGGCTTTGAGGACAACGCCGACGCGCATTTGAAGCGCACGGTCATGGGCCGCGAGGTCGTCGTCGCGATCACGGGCGGCAAGCTCGATTTCGGCACGTGGGAGCAGATTTTCTACTTTGAGTTCGACGGCAAGCGCGACAAGCACGCGCTGATTAAGATCATCGGGGAATAAAGGGGGCGTCGGCATGCGGATCCGGGAATTTCTGTCCGAGCGGGAAGGGCCCTTTGCCAAGAAAAATTTCTGGCCGAGCGCGGTCGTCGGCGCGGTGCTCGCGTGGTTTGCGCTGCGGGAGCTGCACATTTTCGGTGAAAACGGCCTACAGGGCAGCTTAGTCATCTGGATTGCGTGGCTGTTCTGCGCCGTCGGTGCGACCGCGTGCATCTGGTACGCGCTCGGCTGCCGCAGCAAAACGCTCGTGATCGGCGCGGGCGCCGCGGCGGGCGCGTTTTCGCTCGCACTGCTGCTGGGGTCGCGCACGCAGCTTTTAGACCCGCCGGCGCTGTTCCAGGGGCCGCAGGACTTCCTGACGTGGGGGCTGCCGGCGCTGTTATTCTGGCCCGCGTTTTTGTGCCTGTTCTACGCGATGGACCGCTCGGAGGAAAAGGCGCCCGAGAAAATCGCGGCACAGCCTATTAAGCGCATGCGGCCCGTGTTCCAGTGGCTTTTGTGGACCGCGCTGTTTCTGGGCGTGTGGGCGCCGTACTTTTTTACGTACTATCCGGGGCTCATGACCGGCGACTCGTTCTCGTGCCTCGTGCGCGGGATGGGGTGGACGAGCCTCAATAACCAGCAGCCGCTTTTCTATCAGCTCTGGGTCGGGCTGTGGGTGCGGCTCGGTTCGCTGTTCGGCGGCATCAACCACGGCGTCGCGCTGTACTCGCTCGTGCAGATGGCGTGCATGGCGGCGATTTTCGGCTACGGCTTTTACTGGCTGCACCGGCGCGGCTGCAAGGCGGGCTACCTCTTTTTCGCCGCGGCGTATCTTTTGCTAAATCCGACGTTCGGCAAGTACGCGATGACAATGTGGAAGGACATCCTGTTCGGCGGCGTGATGCTGTTGTTCGCGCTGCTTTTGGCGGACACGGCGCAGCAGCGCGGCGAGAACCTTTTGCATTGGCAGGGACTTTTGCACCTGTGCCTTCTGGGCGCGGGCGTCGCGTTTTTGCGCAACAACGGCCTTTACATTTTGGCGTTTGTGGCCGTCTTCCTTGTGCTGTGGTGCCGCCGCCATTGGAAGCGCGTGCTGCCCGCGGCCGCGGCCCTCGTCGTCGCGTGCGCGGCGGTGCAGGGGCCGGTCTTTTCCGCGCTCGGCATTGAAAAAAGCCCGTTTGCGGAGTCGTTGGCGATCCCGCTGCAGCAGGTGTCGCGCGTCGTCGCACAGGATGGCGCGGTCACACAGGAGCAGGCCGAGTTTTTAGACCAGCTTCTGCCGCTCGAGGATATAAAGGAATCGTACTATCCGTATTCGGTCGACCAGATCAAATTCCACGAACATTTCGACGATGCGTTTTTGGAGGCAAACAAAGGCGAATTCTTCAAAACGTGGTTTTCAATGTTCTGGAACAACAAGGAAGATTACGTCAAGGCGTTTTTGATGGAGACGCTCGGCTATTGGAGCCCCGGCCTCACGCGCTGGGTCACGGCCGACACGATCACGAGCTGGGGCAACAACTACGGCATCACGCCGCGCAATCTGATTTTGGAATCGACAGGCCAAAACCCGAAGCTCTACTTTGACGGCATGACACTCGCGATGAAGGATTTCCCATTGACGGCGCTGCTCAATAACATCGCTGCGACGTGCTGGGTCGCGGGGCTTTTGCTTTTGTACATCGTGCTGCGCCGGCGGCGCTGGGCAAGGATCCTGCCGTTTCTGCCGATGGCCGCGTTGTGGCTGACGACGATGATCGCGGCGCCGACGTTCTGCGAATTCCGGTACATGTTCGCGTTTTTCACGACGCTGCCGTTTTTGCTGCCCGTCGCGGTGCCCGGCGCGTTTTTGACGCGCAAGCCGCAGGCCGCGGCAACAAATAACAAATAAAAAATAAAAAAGAAGGGACGCCTCCCTGCGCTTTGCAGCCGGAAGGCGTCCCCTCTTTATTTTTTCGTTGTTTTTTGGGGGCTTTGCAGGCCGTTTTGCACGTCGTTTTCGGGCTTTGGGATCGGGTAAAGGTCCGTATAAGCCTCGGCCTGCGCCTCGTCTTCCGGCGGTGCCATCACGAGCCCCGTGCATTCATTAGCGGAGACGACGTCTTCGGCCCCCGGCGTGCCGGGTTCCGTATAGCCCAAAAGGGAATTGTCGGCCGTTTTGTGTGCGTCGCGTTTCTTTGCATCTTTTGTCTGCCGCATCGTGCGTCCACTCCTTTTTTGCGGATTGTTTTGATAGATACGTTTCCAAAAATGCACGCGGTTATGCCCTCTAAAATCTTTCCATATCCCCGAAGCCGCGGCGGGAAAAAAGAGTTGACATCCCCGCCCGGGTGTGGCATACTTATCTTGCCGGAGATTTCCGGCAAAGGTGGAGTTTCCGCCTTTCCAAAATGCATACAGAGCTTTGCAGGGGTGCCTTTGCGCTGAGAGGGCAAATCCGTTGCCCGACCCTTTGAACCTGTCAGTTAGTACTGTCGTAGGAAGCAAGCGTTCCCAAAACAAAAGGCAAGTTCCGGGCACATCTGCGAAGAAGGTCGCAGGTGTGCTTTTTTGCTACAAAGCGGATGTGCAACGAAACGCAGGGGAGGTGAAACGGCGTGGAGCTGACGGTCAATGGTGAGAAGCGGACGTGTGAAGCGGGGCTGACGCTGGAAGCGTTTTTAAAAAGCCAGAATGTCAAACCGGAGTCGGTCGTTGTCGAACACAACGGGAATATCATCCCATTTAAAGAATTCGGCACGCTGCGCTTGCAGGACGGCGACGAGCTCGAAGTGCTGCGCTTTATGGGCGGCGGCTGAAAAAGCCGCGAAAGCCCATTCCAAAAAGGGCCGTTCTGCCAAGGCCCGCAACGAGAAAGGAAGAGTATCATGGAAGATCAATTCGTTATCGGCGGCAAGACGTTGAAGAGCCGCCTGTTCCTCGGCACCGGTAAATACGGGGAGGACGCCATCATCCCCGACTGCATCAAGGCCGCGGGCTCGCAGGTCATCACGGTCGCGATGCGCCGCATCGATTTCAATTCCCCGCAGGAAAATATCATGCAGTACATCCCGAAAGACTGCATCCTGATGCCGAACACGTCCGGCGCGCGCACCGCGGAAGAGGCTGTGCGCATCGCGCGGTTGGGCCGCGCGGCCGGCTGCGGCGACTGGGTCAAGGTCGAAGTCGTCGCCGATTCGAAGTACCTTTTGCCGGACAACGAGGAGACGGTCAAGGCCGTCGATACGCTTGTCAAGGAGGGCTTTACGGTGCTGCCGTATATGACCCCGGACCTCTACGCCGCGCGCCGTATGCGCGACGCGGGTGCCGCCGCCGTCATGCCGTTCGGCGCGCCGATCGGCACGAACAAGGGCCTGCGCACGCGCGAACTCGTGCAGATCATGATCCAGGAACTCGACCTGCCCGTGATCGTCGACGCCGGCATCGGCAAGCCCAGCGAAGCCGCCGAGTGCATGGAGATCGGCGCCGCGGCGGTGCTCGTCAACACGGCCGTCGCGACGGCCGGCAACCCGGTTTTGATGGCGAGCGCGTTCCGCAAGGCCGTTGAGGCCGGCCGCGAGGCGTTCCTCGCCGGTCCGAGCGCCGTCAAGGAGATCGCCTCGGCGTCTTCGCCGCTGACGGGTTTCCTGCGCAAAGACTGATTGAAAAAACAAAATAGGTGAACACGGCCGGGCGCAAAGCCCGAAAAGGAGGTTTCGGATGAGCTACTACGAAGTGTACCGTCAATATAAATCCTTTCCGTTTGCGGAATTTTTAAACGGTGTCACGCCGTTTGACGTGCGCCGCGCGCTGCAGAAGGAGCAGAAGGGCCCGCTCGATTTTCTGACGCTTTTGTCCCCCGCGGCGGCGGAACCCGCCCTTTTAGAGGAGATGGCGCAAAAGGCCCATACGCTGACCGAGCACAACTTCGGCAAAACGATCACGCTGTTTACGCCGCTGTACCTTGCAAACATCTGCGAGAACGCGTGCGTCTACTGCGGCTTTAACCGCACAAACCATATCGGCCGCTGCAAGCTGACGCTCGACGAGGTCGCGCGCGAGGGCAAGGCCATCCGCGACGAGGGCATCCGCCACATCATCATCCTGACCGGCGAGAGCCGTGCGGCGACGCCGCCTTCCTACATTGCCGATTGTGTGCGCGTACTCAAGCAGTACGTCGATTCGATCTGCATCGAGGTCTATTCGCTCGAGGAAGACGAGTACCGCATGCTCTTTGAGGCCGGCGTCGACGCGTTCACGATGTTCCAGGAGACGTACAACGAAGACCTCTACCCGACGCTGCACCCGTCCGGGCCGAAGCACGACTACAAAAAGCGCCTCGACAGCCCCGAGCTCGCGTGCAGGGCGGGCTACCACAGCGTCAACCTCGGCGCGCTTTTGGGGCTCGACGACTGGCGAAAAGAGACGTTCTTGACCGGCATGCACGCGGCGTATCTGATGCAGAAGTATCCGGGCACCGACTGCGCCGTTTCGCTGCCGCGCATCCGCCCGTGCGTCGGCGAGGGCAGCTTTCACCCCGCGTGCGACGTCGACGACGCGGCAATCGTCCAGGCGATGGTGGCCTACCGCTGCTTTTTGCCGCGGCTCGGCATCACGGTCTCGACGCGTGAAACGCCGGATTTCCGCGACCACTTGATCGGCCTCGGCGTCACGAAGATGTCGGCGGCCTCCGTGACGGAAGTCGGCGGCCACGCGGAGAAGCCGAAGACGGACGGCCAGTTTGAGATCAGCGACCCGAGAAATGTCGAGGAGATGGCCGCCGCGATCCGTGCCCATGGCTGCCAGCCGGTCTATAAGGACTGGGAGCCGCTGCGCCGCGATGCCTGAGGCGCTCGAGCGGGGGTTGGCCCGCTATTTTACACCGGCACAGCTCGAAAAGATCCAAAAGACCCGCGTGTTTTTGGCCGGCTGCGGGGGTTTGGGGTCGAATGTCGCGTATCTGCTCGTGCGCTCGGGGTTTCGAAAGCTGACGCTCGTCGATTTTGACACGGTCGATGCGTCGAACTTAAACCGCCAGTTCTTTTTCCCGCCGCAGCTTGGAAAGCCGAAAGTGGAGGCCGCTGCCGAAATTTACCGCCTTTTAAACCCGAAAGTGGAGATTACAGCCCTGCAGACGCGCGTCACCGCGGAAAATGCGTGCGCTTTGGCAAAAGGCGCGGATCTTTTGGTCGAGGCGCTCGACGAGGCCGAGGCGAAGGCCGCGTTCGTCTCGGCGGCGCTGGGGCTCGGGAAACCGGTCATCTGCGCGGCGGGCATCGCAGGCTTTGGCGACACAGACGCGATCGTCACGCGCCGCTTTGGGCGCCGGGTGTACGTCGTCGGCGACGGCAAAAGCGACACGGCATCCACGCCGCCGTTTGCGCCGCGCGTGATGGTCGCGGCCGCAAAACAGGCGGACCTTGTGCTGCAGCTGACTTTGGAGGGAGAACAAAACGATGTTTGAAACGTACCGTTTGCTCGATGCAAACTTAAACCGCGCCTGTGAGGGCCTGCGCGTGCTCGAGGATTACGCCCGCCTTTGCCGCGGCGAGCAGGCGCTTTCCGCGAAGTGCCGCGATTTGCGCCACAAAATCCGCGAGGCGGGAAAACCCGTCGCCGCCGGCTGCCTTTCGGGGCGCGACGCCGACCACGACGTCGGCCGCAAGACGAGCGCCGCGACCCGGCTCGACACGCGCGAAAGCGCGGCCGATTTGGTCGAAGCGAACAGTAAGCGCGTACAGGAGGCTTTGCGCGCCGCGGAGGAGGGCATGAAGCTTTTAGGGCAGTATCCGCTCGCGAAGGAATTGGAGGACTGCCGCTTTCAGTCCTATTCGCTCGAAAAATCGTTTTTGGCGTCTCGGCGTTCCCGCGCGGAATTCCTGCGCAGCATCGGCCTTTACGGCATCACGGCCGAGAAGTTTTCGCGCGGCCGCGACAATTTTGAGGTCGTCGAAAAGATGCTCGACGCGGGCATCCGCGTGATCCAGTACCGCGAAAAAGAGAAGAGCGGCAAGGAGAAATACGCGCAGTGCGTGCGCCTGCGCGAGATGACCGCGAATGCCGGGGCAAAATTCATCATCGACGACGACATCGCGCTCGCGCTCGCATGCGGCGCCGACGGCGTCCATATCGGCCAGGACGACATGCCGATCGAAAAGGCGCGCGAGCTCATGGGTGACCGCATCATCGGTCTTTCGACGCACAGCCCCGCGCAGGCCGAGGAGGCCGTCCGAAAAGGCGCCGACTACATCGGCGTCGGGCCGCTTTATGAGACGCACACGAAGTCCGACGTCTGTGCGCCGGTCGGGCTTTCGTACCTCGAGTACGTCGTTTCGCATATTCCGCTGCCGTTCGTCGCAATCGGCGGCATCAAGGAGCACAACATTGCAGAGGTCGCGCGCCGCGGCGCCGGGTGCATCTGCCTTGTGACCGACATCGTCGGGGCAGAGGACATCCCCGCCAAGGTACACGCCCTGCAGGCAAACATGAAGGCGGCTTCTGCCGCAGGAAAGGAAGCATAAATCATGAACTATCATACCCAGATGGAAGCCGCGAAGGCCGGTTTTCTGACCCCCCAGATGGAGGCGGTCGCGAAGGACGAGAACATCGACCCGCAGCTTCTGATGCAGCGCGTGGCGGCCGGTTCGGTCGTCATCCCGGCCAACAAAAACCACAAGAGCCTGCGCCCGCGCGGCGTCGGCGAGGGCCTGCGCACGAAGATCAACGTCAACCTCGGCATCTCCGGCGACATCCACGACTATGTCTGCGAAATGGAGAAGGTGCGCGTCGCGCTGAAATTTGACGCCGAGGCCATTATGGACCTGTCGAACTACGGCAAGACGCACGATTTCCGCAAAGAGCTTGTCGAGATGTCCCCCGCGATGATCGGCACGGTGCCGGTGTATGACGCCGTGGGCTATCTCGAAAAGGATCTCGCCCAGATCACGGCTGAAGATTTCCTGAAGGTCGTGCGCGCGCACGCGGAAGAGGGCGTTGACTTCATGACGATCCACGCGGGCATCAACCGCAAGGCCGTCGACAGCTTCAAGCGCAGCGGCCGGCGCATGAACATCGTGTCGCGCGGCGGCTCGCTTCTGTATGCGTGGATGGAGATGACGGGCAATGAAAACCCGTTTTATGAGCATTTCGACGAGCTCATGGATATCCTGCGCGAGTACGATGTGACGATTTCGCTCGGCGACGCGATGCGCCCGGGCTGCAACGACGACGCGACGGATGCGTCGCAGATCAGCGAACTCATCGAGCTCGGCCTTCTGACGAAGCGTGCCTGGGAGCACGACGTCCAGGTTATGATTGAGGGCCCGGGCCACATGGTGTTAAACGAGATCGCGGCAAATATGCAGCTCGAAAAGCGCCTGTGCCACAATGCGCCGTTTTATGTGCTCGGCCCGATTGTCACGGACATCGCGCCCGGCTATGACCACATCACGTCCGCCATCGGCGGCGCGATCGCGGCGGCAAACGGCGCCGATTTCCTGTGCTACGTCACGCCCGCGGAGCATCTGCGCCTGCCGAGCATCCCGGACGTCAAGGAAGGCATCATCGCGGCGAAGATCGCGGCGCACGCCGGCGACCTGGCCAAGGGCCTGCCGGGCGCACGCGATTGGGACAACCGCATGAGCGACGCCCGTAAAAAGCTCGATTGGGACGCGATGTTCGACGAGGCCCTCGACCGCGAAAAGGCCGAGGAATACTTCAAGAGCACGAACCCGGCCGACAAGCACACCTGCACGATGTGCGGCAAGATGTGCGCGGTGCGCAACATGAATAAGATTCTCGGCGGCGAAAAAGTCGAGATTCAGGAAAAGAAATAATCGTAAAAAGAAAAAGCCGGTGGCTGGAAAACGCGCTTCGAAATGCGTCTTCCGGCCGCCGGCTTTTTTACTTTTTTCAGTCCTCAATTCCAAACAGCGCTTTCGCGTTGCGGCAGCCGAGGTCGAGCACTGCCTGCGCTGAAATGCCGCGCGCCGCCGCGATGACTTCGGCGCTGTACGGGATCATCGACGAATCGCACCGCGCGCCGCGCAGCGGGACCGGCGCCATGTACGGGCAGTCCGTCTCATTTAACAGCCGGTCTTCGGGTACCGCGGCCGCGACGCGCACGGGCATCTTCGCGTTTTTAAACGTGACCGCGCCGCCAAGGCCGATGTAAAGCCCGAGCTTCACCGCTTCCTGCATCATCTCGACGCTGCCCGAAAAGCAGTGCAGTACGCCGCGCGGGCGGTAGCGGCGCAAGAGCTCCATCGTATCGCCGTGCGCGTCGCGGTCGTGGATGACGACCGGCAGGTTATACGCCTTGGCGATCTCCAATTGCCGCGCGAACGCCGCCTTCTGTACATCGCGCGGGGCATTCTCTTTAAAGTGGTAATCGAGGCCGATCTCCCCGACGGCGACGATGCGGTTTTCCGCCTTGTGGTCCAAAAGCGCGCAGAGCTCCGTTTCCCATGCGGCGGGCGCCGCGCCGATCTCCTCGGGATGGATGCCAACGGCTGCGTAGAGATACGGCCATGTTTTCGCCAAGGCGACCGCTTTTTTGCTCGACGGCAAATCGGAGCCGCAGTCGAGGACCGCGCACACGCCCTTTTCCGGCAGGGCGCTTAACAGCGCCTCGCGGTCTTCGTCAAACGCGCTGTCGTCGTAGTGCGCGTGGCTGTCGAAAATATTTTGATAGCCCAAACGGGGCCTCCTTTCTTTGCTTCCGCTCTCCCCGCATTCCGGGGCCGGAAACAAAAGGGGGCCGCAAAAGCCCCCTCGCGTTTTCTGGTTATCGGATTTTGCTGCCCGCGGGCACGCCGTCGAGGAACACGACCTTTACGTCGTTTTCGCCGGCGTCCGCCGCGAGGATCATGCCCTGGCTCTCGATGCCGCAGAGCTTTGCCGGCGCGAGGTTTGCCACGACGACGACCGTCTTGCCGATGAGATCCTCCGGCTTATACCACGGCGCGATGCCGCTGCAGACCGTGCGCGTCTCGCCCGTGCCGTCGTCGAGCGTGAGCTTTAACAGCTTCTTCGCGCGCTTGATCTTTTCGCAGTTGACGATTTTCGCCGCGCGCAGCTCGACCTTTGCAAAGTCGTCGATGCCGATCTGCGCCACCCCCGCGAGCTCTTCGCGGACCTTTTCCTGCTGCGCGGTTTCGGCATCGGGCGTCGGGATCAACTCGTTTAACGCCGCGATCTCCTTTTCCACATCGATGCGCGGGAAGAGCGTTTCGCCCTTCGTCACCGTGCAGCCGGCCGGGAATTTGCCGTATTCCGCGCGCGCGTACGTGCAGTCTTCCGGCGAAAGGCCGAGCTGTGCCTGGATTTTCGGCGCGGTTTCGGGCATAAACGGCGTCAGAAGGATCGACACGAGCCGCAGCGCTTCGCACAAATGGTCCATCACGCTCGCTAAGCGCGCCTGCTTCGTCTCATCCTTGCCGAGCGCCCACGGCATCGTCTCGTCGATGTATTTATTCGTGCGCGCGATGAATTTCCAAAGCTCCTCGAGCGTGCGGCTGAACTGGTACTTGTCGATTGCCTCGTCGCATTTTTGCCGCAGCGCACGGCCCATTTCCTCGAGAGGCGCGTCTTCGGGGCCCGCCTCCTGCTCTTGCGGGATGTGGCCGCCGAAATACTTCTGCACCATCGCCGTCGTGCGGGAGAGCAGGTTGCCGAGGTCGTTGGCGAGGTCCGAATTGATGCGCTGGATTAACGCCTCATTCGTGAACAGACCGTCGCTGCCGAACGGGATCTCGCGCAGCAGGAAGTAGCGGATCGCGTCGACGCCGTAACGCTCGCACAGGATGTACGGGTCGACGACGTTTCCCTTGCTCTTGCTCATCTTGCTGCCGTCGCCGAACAACAGCCACCCGTGGCCGTACACCTGCTTCGGAAGCGGCAGGCCGAGCGCCATTAAGATGGCCGGCCAGATGATTGTGTGGAAGCGCACGATCTCCTTGCCGACGAAGTGGACGTCGGCCGGCCAGTATTTGTGGAAATCGGATTCGTCGTCGCTGCCGTAGCCCAAGGCCGTGATGTAGTTCGGCAGCGCGTCAATCCACACGTACACGACGTGTTTCGGGTCAAAGTCGACCGGCACGCCCCACGTAAAGCTCGTGCGCGAGACGCACAAGTCCTGCAAGCCCTGCTTAATGAACGCGATCATCTCATTTTTGCGGCTTTCCGGCTGGATGAATTCCGGGTGGTCCTCATACAGCTTTAACAGCCGGTCGGCGTATTTCGAGAGGCGGAAGAAGTACGCCTCCTCCTCGGTCCATTTCACTTCGCGGCCGCAGTCCGGGCACTTGCCGTCCTTGAGCTGCGTTTCGGTCCAGAACGACTCGCACGGCGTGCAGTACCAGCCCTCGTACTTCCCCTTGTAGATCTCGCCCTTTTCATAGAGCGTGCGGAAGATCTTCTGGATGCCGCGCACATGGTAATCGTCCGTCGTGCGGATAAAGCGGTCATTCGAGATATTTAAAAGTTTCCACAGATCGCGGAACACCTGCGAGGCCTTGTCCACGTATTCCTTCGGCGTGATGCCGGCCTCCTCGGCTTTCTGCTCAATTTTCAGCCCGTGCTCGTCGGTCCCGGTCAGGAACATCACGTCGTACCCCTGCATGCGCTTGTAGCGCGCGATGGCGTCGCTTGCGACCGTCGTGTAGCTGTGGCCGATGTGCGGCTTCCCCGAAGGGTAATAGATGGGGGTGGTGATATAAAACGTTTTTTTCTCCATTTTGGTTCCTCCCGTTTGCACCGGACGGCGTGCCGCCGGCTTTTTCTGACGCGGTTCTGAAATGGTTTCAGAGAATTTCCGTGTAATCTTTTTTATTATACCACAGATTGAAACGAAAGCCTACCCCCTTGGCACAAACGGAAAGCGGCCGGCAAAGCACCGTTCGGATGCCTTGCCGGCCGCTGTGTGAAACGATCTGAATGGATTATGCGCGATTAGGCGTCCGGCGAGCCGCTGCCGTACAGGAAGTCGCGCAGGATCTGGGCGTTCTGCGTCAAATCCGGCACGAGTACCGCGCCGACATCGACCGTCGCGCTCGTGTACGTGTTTTCGGCCGGAATCTGCTGGCTCTGCTGCTCGAACAGCACGCACGGGAAGCTCGTGAAGACAAGCCCCGTCATTTCCAGCGCCGAGAGGTTTGTCCACATCTGCGGCATGACCTCGCTTAACACCTCGTTTAATTTGATGGGCCCGAGCAGCGCCATCTTCTTGACGAGCTGGCCGACCACTTCGCGCTGGCGCTCGGCGCGGCCGTAATCGTTGCCGACGTTGCGGATGCGCGTATAATACAACGCCGCCACGCCGGTCAGGTTCTGTTCGCCAGGCGAATATTCGCGCCCGATGCCTGTGTAGAATTCATTGCACAGCGCTTCGTCAAGCGTGACGTCGATGCCGCCGACGGCGTTAATCAGCTGTGCGAACGTGTTAAAGTCCACGGCGAGGTATTTGTCGACCTTTATGCGGTAATTGTTCTCGATCGTCTGCATCGTTAAAGCCGGCCCGCCATAGGCAAACGAGGCGTTGAGCTTCTGCATGCCGTGGCCGGGGATTTCGACGTACGTGTCGCGCAGAAACGACGTCATCTTGAGTTTCAGATGCAGCCGGTCAATCGTGAGCAGCAGCATCGTGTCGCTGCCGTGGCTTTCCCCGTCGCGCTGGTCCATGCCGATTAAAAGGATGTTCGTGACAAGCGGGTTCGACTCGATGTCCCACGTCGGCGCATTCTGCGGCTGCGCGGCGTACTGGCTTTGGTCCGTGTTGTGCGTGCGGTCCATCTGTGCGAAGAGCACGGTCATCCACACGGCGAGGATCAACAGCAGCACGAGGATTACGCAGACGACCCGGCGCGCGATGTGCCGCTTTTTGCGCCGGCGCCGTGCGGGGGGATTGCGCCGGGTGGCGCCGCGGGCGGCTTTTGCGGGGCGCGGCGGCGTGTCGTTTGTGGTGTAGCCGTCATAGTAACGGACATCCTCGCGCGAGCGGCGGCGCTTTGGCTGCGTGCTGTGCGAGTAGATGTCCACCATCGGTTCGCCGCGGTGCGTATGCTGCGAATGGGAATAGATGTCGCGCCCATCCGAGCGGGCCTCGGGCCGGCGGGGCGGCGTTTCCGGATTTACAGAAGAAGGGCGGCGGGAAGTGGGGCCCGCCTGCCGCTTTTTTCGCTTGGGCGGCTCGTCCGCATAGCGGGAGCGTGAAGTGCGTTTTGAGGAATTCGGCATGTCGGTTGCAACCTCCGTTTCCGAAAGCAATGGGTTTCCTGGGCCGCAGAAAGCGCCCCGCGCTTTGGCGGCGGGGCCGGCTTTTTCCGGTCTTTTTTTATTGTACCGGGGCGAAAGAAGGTTGTCAACTTCTGTCAATCAAATGTCAGGAAACCGTAAGATTGCACGACGGCGTGAAATTTGCTATGATACGCGTAAAGAGATGCTTTTTGTGCATGCCCGTCATGGGCCGGCGATTGTACCCGCGTCGGAGAGGGAACCTTTCCGCTGCGGCGGCCGTGTTAAAAGGGAAATTCCCCTTTCAGGGCCCGCTTTCAAAGGAGATGTGGACATGCAGAAAAGAAAACGATTTGCGGCCTGCCTGGCGGCAGCGCTCTTTGTCATTTTCCTCACCGCCTGCCGGCTGATGGAGACCGAGCCGGCACGCCAGCCGGCGGCCGTTTCCAATCCTTCGTCCCCGGCCGCACAGCCGGCGCCGCCGCAGCCGCTGGCGCATCCGCCCGCGGCCTTTGCCTTGGAAGTACCCTACCTTTCCCAGGAGGGCCTTCTGCCGACCGGCTGTGAATTGATCAGCGCCAAGATGCTTTTGCAGTACTGGGGCCGGGATGTGCCGATCGAGCGCCTGGTAGAAGCGCTGCCCACCGGCAGCCTCCGCCAGGGGACGGACGGCGCCTTGTACGGCCCGAGCCCCGACGACGTCTTCGTCGGCGACCCCACTTCGCCCCACGGCTTCGGCTGCTTTCCGCCGGTCATCGAGCGCCTTCTGCAGCCGTTTTTGGGCAGCGGCTATACGGTGTACGACACCACCGGCACCCCGCTTCCCACGCTCTGCAGCACGTACCTCGTGCGGGGGGAGCCGGTCCTCGTGTGGGCCACCATCAACATGGCCGCAATGGAGCCGGGCGCGCAGTGGGTCCTTGAGGGAAGCGGCGAAATTTTCACGTGGCCTTCGCACGAGCACTGCCTTGTTTTGACCGGCTATACCGAAGACGCTTACCTGCTCAATGACCCTTACGAGAATAACGGCAAGATTGCCGTTCCCAAGGCGCTTTTGGAGCAGCGCTACGCGGAGCTTTCGTGCCGGTCCGTGGCCGTGGTGCAGGCTTAAAAGCATCTCTGCATATTCTTTCATCCGTATGCAATCTGTGAAAGGAGGCAGCCCGATGCTGCACGGTTTCAAACGCAGGAAGAAAACGCCCCTGCCGCTGCCGGAAGGGGTGACGGCCGAAGATGTCGCGGTGGAGCGCAGCATCTGCACGGGGGAAGCACTCATCGGTTTCCGCGACCCCAAATCGGGGAAACTTCTGTGTGCGCAGGCTTTCCGGACAAACGCGGACCGGCAGGACTTTTACGCCCGCTACGGCCTGACGCCGCCGGACGCGCGAAACGGGTAAACGAAAAGGCGGTGCCCGCAAAACCGGCGCCGCCTTTTTGGGGATCAGCCGTCCCCGCGCGTCAGATTGTCCGCATAGTCCCGCATGCTTTCAAAGGAATTGACCCGGAAAGCGCGGGTGCTCATCTGCTGGCGCACCGGAGCGGGCAGGTTTTCAAAATAAGCCTTTGCCGCCGGCTCCTCGCGCAGCATTGTGAACAGGTCGCGGTACGTTTTTTCTTCCTGCATGGCATTCACCTCGCCGATCGTCGTGTGCCGGCCGTCTGCGTGCGGCGGCCCGGCAATCCGTAGTCTGCCCGTTTTGGCGCAGAATCATGCAAAAAAAGAGGACCGCAGCGCCCACAAGCGGGCGGCGGTCCTTTTTCTTAGTATCAGGGAACGATTATTTCTTGTGCTTGTCCGTTTCCGGCTTCTTTGCGGCAGCCGGGGCAGCCTTCGGCGCTTCGTGCTTTGCCGGCGCCTTCGGGGCTTCCTTCGCGGCGGCCAGCGTCGTCTTCGGCGCTTCGTGCTTTACAACCGTCTTGGCCGGTTCCTTCTGCATAGCCTTTGTGGGCTCCGCTTTCGGGGCCTTTTCGGCGGCCTTCGGCGCTTCCGCCTTTGCGGCAGCCTTCGGGGCTTCCGGCTTCACAGCGGCCTTCGGCGCCTCTTCCTTTGCGGGCGCCTTTTTGGCGGCCGGCTGCTTTTTCGGCGCGGGCTTTTTCGCGGCCGGCTTTTCGGCCTGCGGGGCGGGAATTTCTTCTACGAGCTCAATTTTAAAGAGCTGGTTGTCCCCGTCGGCGGCGTCCCAGATCTGCACATGGGCGCCGGCTGCCTTCGACAGGCCGACAATGTCCATGCACTTGCCGCTTGCGCGCGAAACGAAGCGGTAGCCGCCCTCGGCAGCTTCCACTTCCCACAGCTGGGTCGGCGCTTCCGCAGCGCTCCACTGGTGCATCCACGCGCCGCTCTGCATACCGCCCTCGATGACGTCGGCGACTTTACCGGTCTGCTTGTTCACGAGGCGGCACGTGCCGTCGACAGCCGGGGCAATCTTCCAAGACTGTACGTCCGTATCGGCCGGCACATCCGTCACGAGCAGGGCTCCGTTTTCAGCGCTTGCATCTTCTACGCTCAGCGCCAATCCGTTTTGCACGGAGAGGATTTTATAATACTTCGTTTCAGAGGCAAGCTTTTGGGTTTCATTCTTCTTAACTGCCATAACGCAAACGCTCCTTTTGTTCTGCTTTTATCTCTTTTTGCAAAGATCTTACACCCTTTTGTACATTCCCTTTTTGCGGGAAAGGGCATATCTATAAAAGATTCAGCACGAATTTATTATAGCATTCCAAGAAGCAAAGTCAATGGAACATAAGGAAAACCGGCGGTTTTGACGTCTGTACTGCGCTTTTCGCGGACAGCTTTGTTGCAATTCCATGCAAGATCCGGTATCATGAAGAGAGGGAAAATCGGGCCGCGCCGGAACGGAATGCGGGTTTTCGGACACGGCTTTTTGGACTTTTGGCAAAGGAGTGTGCTATGAAAGACAGGTTTGTACGGGTGGCCGTCACGAAGAAGGCCGAGCATTCCATCGGGAAGGGGCATCCGTGGATTTACGACACGGAGGTCACGCCGCTGGGGGACGCGGAAAACGGCGAGATCGTGGACGTCTTCTCGCAGAAAGGGCGCTGGCTCGGCGCCGGGTTTTATAACGCCAACAGCAAGATTCGCGTGCGCCTGCTCTCGCGCAACGCAAACGACACCTTCGACGACGCCTTTTTCCGCCGGCGCATCGCCTACGCATGGGCGTACCGCAAAAGTGTTTTGCGCCCGCAGGAGCTTACCTGCTGCCGCGTCGTTTTCGGCGAGGCCGACGGGCTGCCGGGCTTGACGGTTGACCGCTTTTCGGAGATCCTCGTCGTGCAGACGCTGTGCTTGGGGCTCGAAAAGCGGAAGGCAGCGCTCATGCAGGCGCTTTACGATGTTTTGACCGCGGACGGGCAGAAGATTGCCGGCATCTACGAGCGCAACGACGTCGCCATCCGCGAGCGCGAGGGCCTTTCGCAGGGGAAGGGCTTTTACACGCTGCCGGGGCTCGAAACGCCGGCGTACACGAAGACAGAGATCGTCGAAAACGGTTTAACGTATACCGTCGATTTCGAAAACGGGCAGAAGACGGGCTTTTTCTTAGACCAGAAATACACCCGCCAGGCGGTCGCGCGCTTAGCCCATGGCAAGCGGGTTTTAGACTGCTTTACGCACACGGGCTCGTTTGCGATGAACGCGGCCAAAGGCGGCGCTTTGCACGTCCACGCGGTCGATGTCAGCGAGGACGCCGTCGCGCTTGCGCGGGAAAATGCCGCGCGCAACGGTCTGTCGGAGGTAATAGACTGCGAGGCGGCAAACGTGTTCGAGCTCCTGCCGCAGATTCCGCCGAAGACGTATGATTTTATCATCCTCGACCCGCCGGCCTTTACGAAAAGCCGCCGGACCGTTTCCCATGCGGCGCGGGGATATAAGGAAATTAACCTGCGCGCGATGAAGCTTCTGCCGCGCGGCGGATACCTCGCGACGTGTTCGTGCTCGCACTTTATGACGCCGGCGCACTTTGAACAGATGCTGCGTTCGGCCGCGTTTGACGCGCAGGTCTCGCTGCGGCAGATTGAGGCGCTGCAGCAGGCGCCGGACCATCCGATCCTATGGAATGTGCCGGAAACGGAATACCTGAAATTTTACCTGTTCCAGGTGGTGTAAAGGGGGCATCCAATATGGCAAGTGCGCTCGAAAGCAGTTTGGAGACAAGCCTTGCAAACAGCTTGGAAAACGTACAGAACCTGCAGAACCTCGAAAACCAGGCATCCGACTTTTGGGCCCAGATGGGGCAGTGGGTGCTGGATTTCCTGCCGAAGCTTTTGGCGGCGGCGGTCATCGTGGTGGTGGGGCTTTTCATCGGCCGCATCCTCAAAAAAGTCTGCAAAAAGGCGCTGGAGAAGGCCAACCGCGAGGTGGGGATGGTCTCCTTTATCAGCTCTGCGGTGTCCGTCATCATCAAAATTTTTACGGCGGTCATCGCGATTTCCGCGCTGGGGGTCGATATGAGCGTCATCGTCGGCGGGCTTTCGGCGGTGGGACTCGGCATCACGCTCGCCTTAAAGAACAACATGGCGAACGTCGCAAGCGGCCTGCAGATGATTTTTACGAAGCCGTTTAAAGTGGGGGATTACATCGCGACGGACGACGGCGTAGAGGGCACGGTGGAACGGGTGGAACTCATGTTTTCGGTCCTGCGCACGTTTGACAACAAGGAGATTGTGATTCCAAACGCGAAGCTCGCCGACAACGTCGTGACGAATTTCAGCGCGATGGAGAACCGCCGCATGGACCTGCGCTTTTCGGTGGCGTACGGCGACGACCTTTTGCACGCGAAGGCCGTCTTGTACGAGACCGTTTCAAAAGACAAGCGCATTTTGGAGGACCCGCCGTTGTTTGTCGGCGTGGACCAGTGCGGTGACAGCGCCGTGCAGCTGCTCGCGCGGCTGTGGTGCCGGACGGACGATTACTGGGATTTATATTATGCGCTGCAGGAAGCGGTCAAGCTCGCGTTTGACGAAAACGGCGTCCATATGCCGTTCCCGCAGATGGACGTCCATGTCGATCAGAAACCATAAAAAGAACACCCCTGTGCCGCGCCCGGCCCGGGGGTGTGTGTTTATTCGCCGTAAATGCCCTGCACGGTGACTTCCCCGCTGAAGACGGGGAGGGTCTCCCCGCCGGGCAGCGAGACGAGCAAAGCGCCGTCCGGCGCGATGCCGGCGGCAATGCCGGAGAGCGTCCGGCCGTCGCGGGTAAAGCGGACGCGCCGGCCAAGGCTTTGACACAGCGGCACATAGGCATCCGGCAGCGTGCCGGCCGAAAGCAGCGGCTCTAAGCGGTTGCAGATGCCGGAAAGCAGCGCGCACGCGTCCGGCTCTTTCACGCCGGCCATCCGCAGCGACGTCGCGCGCTTTTCCAAATCGGCCGGAAACGCGGGCTGGCTAAGGTTTAGCCCCATCCCGACGACGGCCCAAAGCCCATCCGGCCCGCTGCCCGATTCGGCCAGGATGCCGCAGACCTTCCGGCTGCCGAGCAGCACGTCGTTTGGCCACTTGATGCGCGCGTCGAGGCCGAGGCCCTCGCGCAGCGTGCGGCAGACCGCCACGCCGGAAAGCAGCGGCAGCAGCCCCAGGTTTTCGGGCAGCAGCGGCTTTTTTAAGAGCAGCGAAAACAGAAGGCTCTCGCCCTTTGCGGATTCCCACCTGCGCCCGAGGCGCCCCTTGCCGCCGGACTGGTAATCGGCGGCAAACACGCTGCCCGTTTCGGCGCCCGCGCGGGCCTGGCGTTTGGCCTCCTCATTGGTCGAATCGATCAGCGAAAAGAAATCCCCGCGGCGGGCGAGGGTCTTGGTCGTCAAATGCGTTTGCAGCGTTTCCCAGCACAACACGCGGCAAAGCCCCCTTTTTTCATGTATGGATCAAGGCGCCCGGAAAGCCGGCCGCCCCTTCCCATTATAGGGAACCCGGCGGCCGCCTGCAAGGGCTGTGCAAAAATTCCGGGGCCCCGGTTGTTTTCAGGGCGCGCGGATGGTATACTAGAAGCCGATTGAATCGTTTGGAAACGGGAAAAAGGGGGCGCGTCGGATGGAAGTACATGTCGGGGATCTGCTTTTGATGAAAAAGCCGCATCCGTGCGGCGGCAACACGTTTGAAGTGCTGCGCGTCGGCATGGATTTTAAGATCCGTTGCACGCAGTGCGGGCGGGAAGTCATGCTGCCGCGGCGCAAATGTGAGAAGAATATCCGCAGGATTCTTCCTCCAAAGCCGCCGGAAAAGGAGTAGGAAAACGCTTCGGCTTTCATAAAATTTAAAAAGAGGAGGGATGCCGTTGTTTGAGGAATTAAACGAGGTAGAAAGCCGCTTCCAGCAGCTGAATGTGCGGCTGTGCGACCCGGCTGTCGTGGCGGACACGGCCCTTTATACGAAGCTGATGAAGGAGTACAGCACCCTTTCCCCGCTGGTCGAAGCCTATCGCGCCTACTGTGCGGCGCAGCAAGACGAGGAAGAGGCCCAGGCCCTTCTGGAAGAGGGCAGCGACCGCGAGCTGCACGAACTGGCCCTCGGGCAGCTGCATGAGGCGCAGAAGCAGAAGTCGGCGCTGACGGAAACGCTCAAAACCCTGCTTTTGCCGAAAGACCCCAACGACGACAAAAACGTGATCTTAGAAATCCGCGGCGGCGCGGGCGGGGAAGAGGCGGCGCTGTTCTGCGGCGTGCTTTTGCGCATGTACCTGATGTACTGCGCCTCGCGCGGGTGGAAGACGGAATTTTTAAACGCGAATGAAACGGAGCTCGGCGGTTATAAGGAGGTAAGTCTCTTGATTTCCGGGAAAGGGGCGTGGTCGCGGCTGCGCTATGAAAGCGGCGTCCACCGTGTCCAGCGTGTGCCCGAAACGGAGACGCAGGGGCGCATCCACACAAGCACCGCAACCGTCGCCGTGCTGCCGGAGGCCGAGGAGGTCGAGCTCGAGATCGACCCGAAGGATTTGCAGATTGACACATTCCGCTCGAGCGGCGCGGGCGGGCAGCATATCAATAAGACGAGCTCCGCGATCCGCATCACGCACCTGCCCACCGGCACGGTCGTCGAGTGCCAGGACGAGCGCAGCCAGTTTAAAAATAAAGACAAGGCCATGCGGGTCCTGCGCAGCCGCCTTCTCGCGCAGAAGCAGCGCGCGCAGGACGAGAAAATTTCCAGCGAGCGGCGCCATCAGGTCGGCACCGGCGACCGCAGCGAGCGCATCCGCACGTACAATTATCCGCAGAGCCGCGTGACCGACCACCGCATCGGCCTAACGCTTTACCGGCTCGAAGATGTGCTCGACGGGAATTTGGACCTCGTGCTGGACCCGCTTCTGTCGAGTGCGCACGCGCAGGAATTGTCACATGCGGCGAAAGACCCGGCAGACGGGGCATAAGGAGGGAATCGTTTTGCAGACAGAACTTTTAAAAGCGGACGATGCGGGCTTTGCGCGCGCGGGCGAAATCCTGCGCGCCGGCGGCCTTGTCGGCATGCCGACCGAGACCGTTTACGGCCTGGCGGGCAACGCGCTCGACGGCAGCGTCGCAAAGAAAATTTACACGGCGAAGGGGCGCCCGTCCGATAACCCGCTGATTGTCCACATTGCGGCGTTTTCGTCGCTTGCGAACCTGGTAAAAGACGTGCCGCCGGCCGCCGAAAAACTCGCCCGGGCATTTTGGCCGGGGCCTTTGACGATGATCCTCCCGAAGGCCGCGTGCATTCCCGACGAGGTCAGTGCGGGGCTGCCGACGGTGGCGGTCCGCTTTCCGTCCCATCCGGCGGCGCAGGGCGTGATCCAGGCCGCGGGGCTGCCGCTCGCGGCGCCGTCGGCGAACCTTTCCGGGCGCCCGAGCCCGACGACCGCGCAGCATGTGCTGCACGACCTTTCCGGGAAGATCGAGGCGGTCTTGGACGGCGGCCCGTGCGGCGTCGGGGTTGAGAGCACGGTGATTACGCTCGCCACCCCCGTGCCGCGCCTTCTGCGCCCGGGCGGGATTACGCTCGAGGCGCTGCGGGCGGTCCTCGGGGAAGTCGACATGGACGACGCGGTGCTCCATCCGCTCAAAGAAGGCGTGCGCGTCTCGTCGCCGGGCATGAAGTATAAGCACTATTCCCCTAAGGCCAATGTCATCATTTTAGACGGCACCGACGCGCAGTACCGCGCCTACGTCAACGCCCACGCGGCGCCCCATGTGATGGCGCTGTGCTACGACGGCGACGCAAACGGCCTGCAGGTCCCGGCTTTGTGCTACGGGAACCTTTCCGACGAGCGCACGCTCGCGCACGATCTGTTCGATGCGCTGCGTGAAGTCGACGAACGCGGGGCCCAGACGGTCTATGCGCGCTGCCCGAGCCCCGAAGGCGTGGGCCTTGCCGTTTATAACCGCCTGATGCGCGCCGCGGGATTTGAGGTGATCCATCTTGGAGAATAAAGCGCCCAATGCCGTGCAGGTGGTCGGCCTGACCGGCCCGACCGGTGCGGGCAAAAGCACCTGGGCCAAAGCCTTTGCGTTGTACGGCTGCATCGTGATCGACTGCGACGCGCTCTCCCGCCGCGCGGTGGAAGAGCCGGATGTGCTCGCGGCTTTACAGGAAGCGTTCGGCGAAGACATCGTCAAAGACGGCGCTTTAAACCGCCGGCTTCTGGCACAGCGCGCGTTTGCGGGGAAAGAGCAGGCCGCGCGCTTAAACGCGATCACGCACCCGGCCATCCGCTCGATGCTGTACAAAGCCCTGTCCGACGCGAAAGCGCAGCATCCGCCGATGATTTTTGTCGATGCGCCGCTGCTGTTTGAGGGCGGCATCGACGGGCTGTGCGACTGCACCGCGGCGGTCTTAGCGCCGGAAAACGTGCGGCTCGAGCGCATCTGCCTGCGCGACGGCATCACCGAGGCCGAGGCGCGCGCCCGCATGGCAAACCAGCACGGCGACGCGTATTTCCGCGCGCGTGTGGATGTCGTCTTCGACGGCGCCCTGCCGCCCGGGGAAATTCCCGAAAAGGCGCTTTCTTGGCTGCGGGCGCAGGCAGGAGGTGTGCGATGACGCGAAACCGCTATGCACCGCAGCCGGGAAAGCGGCGCGTAAAAAAGGTCCTTTGCGCGCTTTTGGCCGTCGTGCTCGTCGTTGTGGTGGGGAGCTTTGGCGTGCGGTTCGCAAAGCAGAAACTCGACTATGCGCTGTACCCGCGCACCTATGCGCAGCAGGTCGAGCAGCAGGCCCAGGGGGCCGGCCTGGACCCGAATCTCGTGTTCGCGGTGATCCGCCAGGAAAGCGGCTTCGATGCCGGGGCAATTTCCCGCGCCGGCGCGATGGGCCTGATGCAGATTATGCCCGATACGTTCTCCTGGCTGCAGACGAAGCTCGACGAGGAGGACGGCCGCGTCTATACCGAGGAGGACCTTTTGGACCCGGAAGTGAACATCCGCTTCGGCTGCCTTTTGCTCTCCCTTTTGACGGACCGCTACGCCGACCTGCGCACCGCGCTTGCCGCGTACAATGCCGGCATGGGCAATGTCGACGCGTGGCTCCAAGACAGCGCCTATTCGTCCGACGGCCGCACGCTTTCGGACATCCCGATCGCGGAGACCCGTGAGTATACCGAGAAAGTATTGCGCAATTACCAGGAATACCAGGCGCTTTACGATTGATACATCCGACCCGCCGGCATGACGGCAGGGCGGAACCCAGAGAAAAAGATCCTGGAGATTGAAGGAGGAATGGACAAATGTCCAAAAAAGACGAGAAAGTCGGCGTCAAGGCTTTGCAGGAAAAGCTGACGGTCGACCGCAAAAACGGCGCAGCAAAGCTCGACGCGTCGGTCATCAAGAAGGCGGACAAATTCTGCGAGGGCTATAAGGATTTCCTGGCCCATGCAAAGACGGAGCGCGAAGCCGTCACCGAGGCCATCCGCATCGCCGAGAAGGAGGGCTTCGTGCCCTATGACCCGGCGGTCAAGTACAAGGCCGGCGACCGCGTCTATGTCAACAACCGCGGCAAGGCCATTATGCTGGCCGTGATCGGCACGGAAGGCACCCGCCAGGGCGTGCACATCGCCGCGGCCCATATTGACAACCCGCGCCTCGACTTAAAGCCGCATCCGGTGTTTGAAAAGGACGGCCTGGCGCAGTTTAAGACGCATTACTATGGCGGCATCAAGAAGTACCAGTGGACGACGATCCCGCTGTCGATGCACGGCCGCATCTGCCGCAAGGACGGCTCGTTTGTCGATATCACGCTCGGTGAGAAGCCCGGCGAGCCGCAGTTTACCGTGACGGATCTGCTGCCGCATCTGGCCCGCGAACAGGTCAAAAAACCGCTGGGCGCGAGCATCGAGGGCGAAAAGCTCAACATTCTCATCGGCTCCCGCCCGCTCGAGGGCGCGGACGAGGACGGCAAGGACCTCGTGAAGCTCAATGTTTTGAACATCTTAAACGAGAAGTTCGGCATCACGGAAGAGGACTTTGTCAGCGCGGACATCGCGTTTGTGCCGGCGGCGGCGCCGGTCGACATCGGCTTTGACCGCAGCATGGTGGGCTCGTACGGCCAGGACGACCGCTCCTGCGCGTATGCGGCGCTGATGGCTGTCGTCAAGGCGAAGACGCCGTACCGCACGATCGTGACCGTTTTGGCCGACCGTGAGGAGATCGGTTCCGACGGCAACACGGGCCTGAACTCTTCGTTTATGCGCTACTTCATCGAGGACCTCGCCGAAGCCGACGGCATGGTGCCGCGCCATGTGCTCAGCCGCTCGCGCTGCCTCTCCGCAGACGTCACGGCCGCGTATGACCCGAATTATCCGGAAGTCTACGAGGCCATGAACTCCACGTATTTAAACGGCGGCGTCGGCATGAGCAAGTACACGGGTGCCGGCGGCAAATCCGGCACGAATGAGGCGAGCGCGGAATTCGTCAGCGAGATCCGCCGCATCTTCGACGAAAACGATGTGCTCTGGCAGATCGGCGAGCTCGGTGCCGTCGACGCCGGCGGCGGCGGGACGGTCGCCATGTATATCGCGAACCTCAACGTCGACGTCGTCGATGTCGGCGTGCCGGTGCTCTCGATGCATGCGCCGTTTGAAGTCACGAGCAAGATCGACGAGTATATGACGTACAAGGGCATCAAGGCGTTCTACGAGTCGAAGTAAGCCGCCTTCGCTATAAAACGAAGGGCAGAAAAAGGGCTGTCCTGCACGGAAGCGTGCGGGGCAGCCCTTTTGGCGTTTTTTCACTTATTTAAGATCCCTTCTGCGCCGCGATGAGGAGCATCATCGGGCGGCGCAGCTCGTCGCGCATGCCGGGCAGCGCGAGCAGCTCCTGCGGCGGCTGCGGTTCAATGACGTGCCGCAGCGCAAAGCCGTTTTCGAGCAGCGTCTCGAGATAGGTCGTCAGTGTGCGGTGGTATTTTTTGACGTGTTCCCCCAGGAAAACGGCGTCGCGGGGCCCCTCGTCGAAATAGCGGTCGACCGGAAAATAGAGGATTTCGCCGTTCGGGCCGTAAACCCAATCCTGGCTGCCGAAGGCCGTGAAGATCGGGTGTTCCGCCGAGAATACGAAGCTGCCGTTTGGCGTGAGCCACCGCGCGATTGCACGCACGAGCGCGGGAAAATCCGGCGTGTAGTGAAAGGCCAGCGAGCTGAGCACGATGTCAAACGCGCCGTCCGGGAAATCGACGTCCTCCATGGCGGCGCACCGGTACGCAATGGCCGGGGCCGCGTTTTTCTCTCTCGCCGTGCGCAGCATTTTTTCGGAAAGGTCGATGCCCAGCACGGCGCGCGCACCGTGTTCTGCCGCGTATTTGCAGTGCCAGCCGTAGCCGCAGCCGAGGTCTAAAACGCGCCGGCCCGTAAAATCGGGCAGGATCTTTTGCAGCGCCGGCCATTCGCCGGCCCCGGCAAGGCCTTTCTGCGAGCGGTCCATCTGCGCATATTTTTGAAAAAAGACCTCGTCGTCGTAACGGTTTTCCTTCATGTGAACCCTCCTTACAAAAAACGGCGGGCAAAGCGATTTCTAAGCCTTGCCCGCCGCAGTTATTTCATGCAATTCAATTTGAAAACTCAGGACTGCAGACGCTTGTCCTTTTCCTTCATTTCCTTCGGCACGCCGCTGTAGACGATGCCATGCGTCGCGTCCATCGTGACCGTGGAGTTGCTGCGCAGAATCTTTGTCGCGTTCGCTGCGCCGATGATGACCGGCTTATTCAAAGCCAGGCCGACGATCGCCGCATGGCAGTTGCGCCCGCCCTCTTCTACGATGATGCCGCCGGCCGCGCGCATGATCGGAAGGATGCTGTTGTCGGTGCTGTGGCGCACGAGGATGTCGCCGGTATGGAAGTTCGTCGGGGTCTTGCCGTCGTCGCCGCAGACGTGCAGGTTGCCGCAGACCATGCCGGGCGCGATGCCCGTGCCGGTCAGAAGCACGTCGCCGACGAGCTGTACCTTCAATAGGTTCGTCGTGCCGGAAAGGCCCAGCGGCACGCCCGCCGTGATGACCGTCAGATCGCCGTTTTTCACAAGGCCGTGCTCGCGCGCGACGTTGACGACGTGATCGAACAGTTCGTCCGTGTTGTCCTTTTCTTCCACGAGGATCGGCTGCACGCCCCAGTACAGGTTCATCTGGCGCATGACCTTTTCGTCCGTCGTGCCGCTGATGATCGGGCAGGCCGGGCGGTACTTCGAAATCAGGCGCGCGGTCTTGCCGGACTTCGTGACCGTGATGATCGCCTTCGCGTTGAGGTCGTGTGCCGTCGTGCACGTTGCGTGGGAAATGGCGGTCGTCACGTCGGAGCGCTCGTGCATCGGGATGGTCTCAAAGCGCTTCTGGTAATCAATATCCTGCTCCGTGCGCTGTGCGATCGTCGCCATCGTCGAGACGGATTCCACCGGATAGCGGCCCGCGGCCGTTTCGCCGGAGAGCATGATGGCGCTCGTGCCGTCGTAGATAGCGTTTGCGACGTCGGTCGCCTCCGCGCGCGTCGGCCGCGGATGCTGGATCATCGAGTCGAGCATCTGCGTGGCCGTGACGACGAGCTTGCCGGCGTCCAAGCCTTTGCGGATCAGTTTTTTCTGGAGAATCGGGACTTCTTCCATCGGGACTTCCACACCAAGGTCACCGCGCGCGACCATGATGCCGTCGGAGACGCTCAAAATCTCGTCGATGTTTTCGACGCCGCCGGTGCTTTCAATCTTGCTGATGATGCGGATGTCACGGCAGTTGTGCTTTTCGAGTTCCGCGCGCATATTCAGGATATCATCCGCGCAGCGCGTAAACGAAGCCGCGATCAGGTCAAAATCCTGCTCGACGCCGAACGCGAGGTCGGATTTGTCCTGCTCGCTCAAAAACGGGAGGGACAAATGCGAGCCGGGGACGTTGATGCCCTTGTGGTTCGAGACCGGGCCGCCGTTGATGACGGTGCAGTGGATGTCGGTGTCGGTCGTGTCGTCGACGCGCAGTTCAATTAAGCCGTCGTCGATCAAGATGCGCGTGCCGGTTTCGACTTCGCGGGGCAGGTTTTCGAACGTGATGTAGCTTTGCGTGTCATCGCCTAAGATGTGGCGGGTCGTCAGCGTAAACGGCGTCCCGTCTTTGAGCATCGCCTTGCCGTCTTTAAAGTCGCCGGTGCGGATTTCCGGGCCCTTTGTGTCGAGCAGCAGCGCAATCGGCAGCCCCAGTTCCTTGCGCAGTTCCTTGACCATATTGATGCGGACGAGGTGTTCTTCGTGGCTGCCATGGGAAAAGTTGATGCGCGCGACGTCCATACCGGACAGCATGAGCTGGCGGAGCACTTCACGGTCATCTGTGGCCGGTCCCAAGGTGCAGATGATTTTTGTCTTTCGCATGGATGCAATCCCTCAATTCTTTTTTCGCTTTTCTGCGGTACCCGACGGATTTTGGAGCAGATAAACCCCTTCGGGTGCGGCGTTTTGTTCTCGATCCGGATCGAATCGAAATTTTCTCCACTATCATCATACCCCAAAATCAGCAAAAATGCAATCAGACAGCGCCACAAAATCCATAAAATCCACGGCCTCCGGCGCTTGCAAAGGCGCGCGCGGGCAGGTACAATAAAGGGAACGGGGCGTCTAAAAGACTTTACGCCCTGTTTTGGAAAGAAAGAGGTGACCTTTGTGCGCAGACGAAAAGTCAATTTCTCGCGTGTCCGCAAGGAACCGCCGCGCTTTGAGGGCGCGCGCCGGCAGCGCCGGCTGCACCGCTGGATGGTCTTTTTGCTGGTTTTGATCTGCCTGCTTCTGGCGGCTGCGGTGTTTCTGGCGCTGCGGCAGATGCGCCCGGCCGGGGAAGGGGCGGCGTCGGCCCCGTCCGTTTCCAGCCTGGCGGCCGAAAGCGAAGGCGCAGCCGGGCAGGCGCAGCTGCCGGTCCCCGACAACAGCTGGGCGCTTGTGGTCGTTTCGCCGAATGCCCCCGCGGCCGGAAGCCTCCAGCCGCAGCTTACGGATTTTGAAGGCGTGCAGGTTGACGGGCGCATCGTGCCGGCGCTGCAGGCACTTTTGGACGACGCGAAGGCGCAGGGCTATACGCTGGCTTTGTCGGCCGGCTACGTCAGCGCCGAGGACCAGGAAGCGCTCTACCAGCAGCGTGTGCAGACTTTGATGCAGCAGGCGGGCAATACGCGCGCCGTCGCCGAGAGCACCGCGTCCCAGGAGGTTGCCCGCGGCGGCTATGGCGACGCCCAGACCGGCTTGTCCGTTGATTTTTCCGGCGGCGACGATTTCCTCAATTCCGACGCCTACCACTGGCTTTCAAACCACTGTGTCGATTACGGCTTTGTGCTGCGCTATGCCGACGAAAAGGAGAGCCTGACGGGCCTTGCGGGGAATCCGCTCCACTTCCGCTACGTCGGCACGCGCAATGCCCAGCAGATGCGCCGGCTCGGCATGTGCCTGGAGGAATATGTCGATTATTTGAGCCAGCAGGGCAGCAGCTGAGAATTTGCAAAAAGGGCTTGCAATTTGTGCGCGACTGTGTTAAAATGCGAATGTTTAGAGCCTGCCCACACTTGCGGCAGGCTTTGCAGGTTGCGGCGAAATGCTGAAAGAGGTGACAACTTCAATGAAAGACGGAATTCATCCGGTGTATAAGGACACAACGATCACGTGTGCCTGCGGCAATGTGATCCACACGCGCTCCACGAAGGAGAACATCCGCGTTGAAATTTGCTCCAAGTGCCATCCGTTCTTTACCGGCAAGCAGAAGCTGGTGGATACGAGCGGCCGCGTGGATATGTTCAAGAAGCGCTATGGCATCAAATAAGGTTTGATCAGATTTTCTGAGAAACGTGCCGGCTTTTGCACGAAAAGCGCCCCTGGCGCGAACCCTGCGCCGAACGGGGATTCGCGCCGGACGGGCGCTTTTGTGTTTTGCCGCGGCACGAAAGGCTTTTTTAGGGCAGACAGCAGGCCTTCAAAATCAGGACGCCAGTTTCCGCCGGGTTTCCGGCCGCGGGCGCCCTTCTTTTTTACGGGGGAGTTATGACAGAATATAAAACGCTGCAGCGCGCGGCCGAGGCCGTATTTGTGGAAAAGAAATCGCGCTTTATCGGCGCGGCGGCCCCCGTGCAGACAGTTGAAGAAGCCCAGGCTTTTTTGCAGGACATCCGCCGCCGGCACTTTGACGCGCGCCACCACGTCAGCGCGTACGTGCTGCGCGGCGGCGTGCAGCACTGTTCGGACGACGGCGAGCCGCAGGGCACCGCGGGCGTGCCGACGCTCAACGTGCTGTTAAAGGCGGGGCTTTCGGACGCGGTGGTCGTCGTAACGCGGTATTTCGGCGGCGTGCTGCTGGGGACGGGCGGGCTTGTGCGCGCGTACTCCCACACCGCCGCGCTCGCGGTGGAGGCGGCGGGCATCGCTGTGATGCGGCCGTGTTTGACGCTTTCTTTGCGCTGCACGTATGCCCAGTATGGGCGGGTGGCGGCGCTTTTGCCGGAAATGGGCGCCTTTGTAGACGGCGAGGATTTTTCCGATGTGGTTGAGATTTCGTTTCATCTGCCGGGGGAGAAGCGGGACGCTTTGCAGAAAGCGCTCGCGGACGCGACGAGCGGGCAGGTGGTCCCCCGGGTTTTAGGGGAGGCATATTTCGCGCTTCCTGCCGGGAAATGTGAATAATATTTAAATTTTTGCATTTCTCTTGCGCTTTTGCAGGGGATCGCGCCTTTTTTGCGTATTTCTTTTATAGAGGCCTTTTTGGAGAAGTACAAAGGGCCTTAGAGGGCCGCTTTGGCGGCAGAAAGAGCGTGTAAGGGGGCGTCCAGATGAATATTCGAGAACAGATCCAACAAGTGGAGCGGCAGATCCTTTCCCCGGCTGCAACGCTTTCCGAAAACAGCACCGGACGGCAGTTCCCGGAGGCGGAGGACGATTTGCGCACGCCGTTCCAGCGCGACCGCGACCGCATCATCCACTGCAAGGCGTTCCGGCGCTTAAAGCACAAGACGCAGGTGTTCCTTTCGCCGGAGGGCGACCACTACCGCACGCGCCTGACGCATACGCTCGAGGTCGCGCAGATTGCGCGCACGATCGCCCGTTCCCTGCGCTTTAACGAGGACCTGACCGAGGCGATTTCCCTGGGCCATGATCTGGGGCATACGCCGTTTGGCCACGCGGGGGAGCGCGCGCTGCGCGAGATCTGCAAGGCGTACCCGCTCGAGGATGGCAAGGACACGTTCTGCCACTACGAGCAGAGCGTGCGGGTAGTCGAGCGCCTCGAGAAAAACGGGCGCGGCTTAAACTTGACCGACGAGGTGCGCGACGGCATTTTGTGCCATACGACCGGCCGGCAGGCCAGGACGCCGGAAGGCCGCATCGTGCGGATTGCCGACCGCATCGCCTACATCAACCACGACATCGACGACGCCGAACGCGCGGGCATCCTGCAGGAAGCGGATCTGCCGCGGGAGGCCGTGCGGGTGCTGGGGAAAACGAAAAGCCAGCGCATCGACACGCTCGTGCGCGCGGTGATTGCGGAGAGCGCGGACGGCATCATGCGCATGCCGGCGGACATCCAGGCGGCGTTCGACGAACTGCACACGTTTATGTACCAATCCGTTTACTTAAACCCGACGGCGAAAAGCGAGGAGCGGAAGGTCCCGCTCGTCATTGAGAAATTGTATGAATATGCGCTCGAACCCGCGCATTTGTCGGATGACCTGTGCCAGATTGCAAAAGAGGACGGGCCCCGCCGCGCGGCGGTCGATTACATCGCCGGCATGACGGACCCGTACGCCGTGGAGCTGTTTGAGCGCCTGTTTGTGCCGCATGCGTGGAGCAAAAGCTAGGCGGGCATGGAAAACTAGGCATGGAAAGCCAGGAATTGAAAGCCGGGCACGACGCGGGAAAGGGGGTGCGGCGATGCCGCTGCCGGAAGCATTTAAAGAGGAACTCAAGGCGCGCGTCTCGATCGAAGACGTCGTTTCGCCGTATGTAACACTCAAGCGGCGCGGGCGCACGCTGGTGGGCCTGTGCCCGTTTCACAACGAGAAAACACCGTCGTTTACCGTTTATCCGGAAGACAATTCGTTTTACTGCTTCGGATGCGGCGCGGGCGGCGATGTGATCTCGTTTGTGGAGCGCATGGAAAATCTCGATTATATGGAGGCGGTCCGCCTGTTGGCGCAGCGCGCGGGGCTGGCCGTGCCGGAGGAAGAAACCGACCGCGGCCTGTCCCGGCTGCGCGCGCGCATTTATGAGGCCAACCGCGCGGCGGCACGGTTTTATCACAAGTGCCTGTTTTCCGAGGAAGGGGAAGCGGCGCTCGCGTACCTGACGGGGCGCGGCCTGACGAAGAAGACGATCGTCCACTTCGGCTTGGGCTATGCGCCGGGGCGGGGGGCTTTGACCCGCTTTTTGCGGGAGCAGGGATTTTCCCCGAAAGAGCTCACGCTTGCAAACCTCGCGATGGAAGGGCGCGGGGGCGTGCGCGACCGTTTTTATGAGCGCGTGATGTACCCGATTTTGGATTTGCGGGGCAATGTGCTGGCGTTCGGCGGGCGGCTTTTGGGAAAAGGCGAGCCCAAATACTTAAATACGAGCGACACGCCGGTCTTCTCGAAGGGGAGCCAGCTGTTCGCTTTGAACTTCGCAAAAAACGCCCATGCGGAAAACCTCATCCTCTGCGAAGGGTACATGGATGTAATCGCCCTGCACCAGGCGGGATTCGAAAACGCCGTCGCGGGCTTGGGCACCGCGCTCACGCCCGAACAGGCGCGGCTTTTGTCGCGGTATACGAAAGAGGTCGTCGCGTCGTATGACGCGGACGCGGCCGGCCAGAAAGCCGCTGCCCGCAGCATCCCGCTTTTGCGGGCGGCGGGCCTTGTGGTCAAGGTGCTCGTCGTTCCCGACGGGAAGGACCCGGACGAATTTTTGCGCGCCCACGGCAAGGACGCGCACGCGCAGTTCCAGTCGCTTTTGGACCACTGCGGCAATGACGTTGCCTATCAGCTCGGGCGGCTGAAAGCCCAGCAGAACGTGCAGACGCCCGAAGGGAAGGTCGCCTACCTAAACGCCGCGGCGGGCGTGCTCGCGGGGCTCGACAATGAACTCGAGCGCGAGGTTTACGCCGGGCGACTGGCCGACGAGTGCGGCGTCCAGCGCGCCGCCGTCCTGGCCCAGGTGGAATCGGTCCGCAAAAACCGCCGGCGCACGCAGGACCGCCGCGCATTCCGCACGTTCCAGCAGAAAACAGCCGGCCTGCGCGACGGGGTCAACCCGGACAAGCACGAGAACTTCCGTGCCGCCCGCGCGGAAGAGGACCTGCTCGGGGCCATGCTCGTCTATCCCGAATCCGCGGGCTATGTGCTCGCCCGGCAGGCGCCGGAAAAATGGATTACGGCGTTTAACCGCCGTGTATATTCCCTGATTGCGGGTAAAATGAAGGATGGCGGCGAAGTGCGCCTCGCAGATTTGGGCGAGGACCTCACGCGCGAGGAAATGGACACCGTGGCAGGATACTGCGCGCGGCGCCGCGGGCTGGCGCCGGGCGAAAAGGAACTCGACGACTGCATGCGGACGATCGATGAGGAAAATGAAAAACGGCGCGCACACGAAGGCGGCAGCGACGCGGATATCCAGCGTTATATGGACGCGCTGCGCGCGCAGAAAAAAAAATAGGGGGATTGTGGAAGATGGCTGCAAATACAACGCCGGCGCCGGCTGCGGCGCATGACAAGAAAACCGTGATGCACGATTTGCTCGAATTGGGCAAGTCGAAGGGCTCTTTGACCACGAAAGATATTCTGGATGCAATCGGGGAAATGGACATCGACCCCGAGCAGCTCGAAAAGTTTTACGACCAGCTCGAAAGCATGGGGATTGAAGTGATCGAGGACCTGAGCACGGAGGCCCTCGAGGAGATGCCGCCCGAGATCAAAAACGAAGACGGCGACGCGCTCGACTCGGCCTTGAGCGCGGAGGGCATCACGATCGACGACCCTGTGAAGGTCTACTTAAAGGAGATCGGCCGCGTGCCGCTTTTGACGCCGGAGGAAGAGGTTGACCTCGCCGTGCGCATCAAAAACGGCGACGAGAAGGCGAAAAAGCGCCTGGCGGAGGCGAACCTGCGCCTCGTCGTCAGCATTGCGAAGCGCTACCTCGGCCGCGGGATGCAGTTTTTGGACCTGATCCAGGAGGGCAATTTGGGCCTGATTAAGGCGGTCGAGAAGTTCGACTACACGAAGGGCTTTAAGTTCTCCACCTACGCGACGTGGTGGATCCGGCAGGCCATCACGCGCGCAATCGCCGACCAGGCGCGCACGATCCGCATCCCGGTCCATATGGTGGAGACGATTAACAAAGTGAAAAAGGTGTCCAGCCAGCTCCTGCATACGAACGGCCACGACCCGTCGGCCGATGAGATCAGCGAGGAGCTCAACATGCCCGTCGATAAGGTCCGCGAAATCCTGCGCGTCGCCCAAGAGCCGGTTTCCCTCGAGACGCCGATCGGCGAGGAGGAGGACAGCCATTTGGGCGATTTCATCCCCGATGACGACGCGCCGGCCCCGCAGGACGCTGCGTTCCACACGCTGTTAAAGGAGCAGCTCGACGAGGTGCTCGATACCTTGACCCCGCGGGAAGAGAAGGTATTGCGTCTGCGCTTCGGCCTCGAGGACGGGCGGTCCCGCACGCTTGAGGAGGTCGGCAAGGAATTTAACGTCACGCGCGAGCGCATTCGCCAGATCGAGGCCAAGGCCCTGCGCAAGCTGCGCCATCCCAGCCGCTCGAAGAAGCTCAAAGACTTTTTGGATTGAGGTGCCGGAATGGTTCTTACACGGGAGGCGGATTACGCCGTGCGCATCATGGAGCGGCTGTGCCGGGACCACACGCAGCGCGTGGCCGCGTGCACGCTGGCACAGTCCGCCGGCGTGACACAGCGGTTTACGCTCAAGATCCTGCACAAGCTCGTCGAGGCCGGGCTAGCGGTCTCCTTCAAAGGGCCCCACGGCGGCTACCAGCCCGCCCGTCCGCCGGAAGAGATCACGCTTTTGCAGGTGCTCGAGGCGGTCGAAGGCCCCTACATGCTCAGCCGCTGCCAAAAAGAGGACTATACCTGCGACTATTGCGGCGACGGCTGCCGCTTCCAGCGCATTTATAACGAGGTCACCGCCCTCGTGCGCGAAAAGCTGGGCGGGTATACGTTTGCGGACCTGTGCCGGCAGGCAGAAACATAAAAAAGGCCCCGCCTTTTCCCTTTTGGATTTGGGAAAAGGCGGGGCTTTCCGCACCGGTTTCGGCCGGTGAAATTTTACGAAGGAACCTCCGAAATCCGCTTCCCCGCTCGAAAAAAGCAGGAAAACGAAAAAGTCAAGGCAAATCGCACGCACTGCCTTGACACACACGGAAAAATAGGGTACAATAATAAACTGCATCATCATAGAATCGTATACCCATGTCCGGATTCGCCTCTATCATAGCACAAATCCGGGCAAAAGGCAAGTGTCCTCGCGGACTGTGGCACTTATGCGCTGCGGCTGGTAAATAAAGGATTGGAGTGATTGAGCAAGATGGTGAATGTCAAACCGGTAAAGGTAGGCAAAAACACACGCATGAGCTTTTCAAAGATCGATGAGATTTTGGATATGCCAAATCTTATCGAGATTCAGAAAAACTCCTACCAGTGGTTTTTGGACGAAGGGCTCAAAGAAGTCTTCCGAGACGTTTCCGGCATCACCGATTATACAGGCAACCTGGTCCTTGACTTTGTCGACTACAAGCTGGAGATCGACAAGCCGAACTATTCCGTCATGGAATGCAAAGAGCGCGACGTCACCTATGCCGCGCCGCTGCGCGTGACGGCGCGCCTGCTCAATAAGGAAAGCGGTGAAATTAAGGAATCGGAAGTCTACATGGGCGATTTCCCGCTGATGACGGAAAGCGGCACGTTTGTCATTAACGGTGCAGAGCGCGTCATTGTCTCGCAGCTCGTCCGTTCGCCGGGTGTCTACTACAAGATGGAGTTTGACAAGACCGGCAAGGAGCTCTACAGCGCGACGGTCATCCCGAACCGCGGCGCGTGGCTCGAATATGAAAACGATGCAAACGACGTGTTCTACGTGCGCATCGACAAGAACCGCAAGCTGCCGATTACCGTGTTCATCCGTGCGCTGGGCTTAGGGTCGGCGGAGGAGATCCGCGACTATTTCGGCCACAGCGTGTTTTTGGACGCGACGCTCGAAAAGGACCCGTGCAAGAATACGGAAGAGGCGCTGTTTGAGGTCTATAAGAAGCTGCGCCCGAGCGAGCCGCCGACGCTCGACAGCGCGCAGTCGCATTTAAACGGCCTGTTCTTCGACTCCCGCCGCTACGACCTTTCCCGCGTCGGCCGGTATAAGTACAATAAAAAGCTCAATCTGGCCGGCCGCATCACGGGTCAGGTTCTCTCGCGCCCGGTCATCGACCCCACGACGGGCGAGATCATGGCGGAGCCCGGCACGGCCGTCTCCCGCGCGCTTGCCCAGCAGATGGACGACGCCGGTGTGACGGAGGTCTATTTGACCGTCAACGACGACGAAGTGAAGGTCCTCTCCAACGGCATGGTCGACATCCAGAAGTACGTCTCCTTTGACGCGAAGGCGGAGTGCGGCATCAAGGAGCGCGTGCGCTATTCGGTGCTTTCGGAGATTCTCGAAGAGGCCGGCGACGACGAGGAGGCGCTCAAGGAAGCACTGCGCACGCGCGTCGACGAATTGATTCCGAAGCATATCATCATTGACGATATTTTCGCGACGATCAGCTATATGCTGAACCTGCAGGTGGGTTTGGGCACGACGGACGATATCGACCACCTGGGCAACCGCCGCATCCGTTCGGTCGGCGAACTGCTGCAAAACCAGGTGCGCATCGGCTTCTCGCGCCTCGAGCGCGTGATCCGCGAGCGCATGACGCTGCAGGCGCAGGACCTGGACGCTTTGACCCCCCATACGCTCATTAATATCCGCCCGGTCGTGGCGGCGATTAAGGAATTCTTCGGTTCTTCGCCTTTGTCCCAGTTCATGGACCAGACGAACCCATTGGCAGAGCTGACGCACAAGCGCCGCCTTTCCGCTTTGGGCCCGGGCGGCCTTTCCCGTGACCGCGCAGGATTCGAGGTCCGCGACGTGCACTACAGCCACTACGGCCGCATGTGCCCGATCGAGACGCCGGAAGGCCCGAACATCGGCCTGATCTCGTACCTCGCGACGTTTGCGCGCATCAACGAGTACGGCTTTATCGAGGCGCCGTACCGCCGCGTCGACAAAGAAACCGGCGTCGTGACGAAGGAAGTCGTCTATATGACGGCCGACGTCGAGGACCAGTATATCGTTGCGCAGGCAAACGAACCGCTCGACGAAGAGGGCCATTTTGTCAACGCGAAGGTCAACGGCCGTCACCGCGACCAGTTCGTGACGGTCGAGCGCGAGCGCGCGGACTTCATGGACGTCTCGCCGCGGATGGTCGTGTCCGTTGCGACGGCCATGATCCCGTTCCTTGAAAACGACGACACGAACCGCGCGCTGATGGGCTCGAACATGCAGCGGCAGGCCGTGCCGCTGATTAAGACCGAGGCGCCGATCGTCGGCACCGGCATGGAATACCGCGCGGGCGTCGACTCCGGCTCCTGCGTGCTGTGCAAGCGTGCGGGCGTCGTGCGCAGTGTCAGCGCCAACGAGGTGCGCGTGACGACCGATTCGGGCGATATCGACGTCTACCCGATTATTAAGTTTATGCGCGCGAACCAGGGCACGTGCTTTAACCAGGTCCCGATCGTCAGCGTCAACGACCGCGTCAACCCCGGCGACGTCATTGCGGACGGCCCGGCCACGAAGGACGGCGAGATTTCGCTTGGCAAGAATGCGTTGATCGGCTTTATGACGTGGGAAGGCTACAACTACGAGGACGCCGTCTTAATCAGCGAAAAGGTTGTGCGCGACGACGTCTTTACTTCCATCCATATTGAGGAACATGAAATCGAGGCCCGTGACACGAAATTAGGCCCCGAGGAGATTACGCGCGATATCCCGAACGTCAACGAGGACATGCTGCGCGACCTCGACGACAGCGGCATCATCCGCGTCGGCGCGGAAGTCCACGCGGGCGATATCCTCGTCGGCAAGGTGACCCCGAAGGGCGAGACGGAGCTCACGGCGGAAGAGCGCCTGCTGCGCGCGATCTTCGGCGAAAAGGCGCGCGAGGTGCGCGATACCTCGCTGCGCGTCCCGCACGGCGAATACGGCATCGTTGTGGACGTCAAGGTCTTTACGCGCGAGAACAGCCACGATGAATTGAGCCCCGGCGTCAATAAGGTCGTGCGCTGCTACATTGCGCAGAAGCGCAAGATCAGCGTCGGCGACAAGATGGCCGGCCGCCACGGCAACAAGGGCGTCGTTTCCCGCATCCTGCCCGTGGAGGATATGCCGTACCTGCCCGACGGCACGCCGCTGGACATCGTGTTGAACCCGCTGGGCGTGCCTTCCCGTATGAACATCGGCCAGGTGCTTGAGGTCCATCTGGGTATGGCGGCGCGCGCGCTGGGCTGGAAGGTCATGACCCCGGTCTTCGACGGCGCCCACGAAGAGGACATCCGCGCCGCGTTCCGCGAGGCCGGCATGAGCGAGGACGGCAAGTTCTGGCTGCGCGACGGCCGTACCGGTGAATATTTCGACAATCCCGTCACCGTCGGCATCATGTATTACCTGAAGCTGCACCACCTCGTCGACGATAAGATGCACGCGCGTTCGACCGGTCCGTACTCTTTGGTCACGCAGCAGCCGTTAGGCGGCAAGGCGCAGTTTGGCGGCCAGCGCTTCGGCGAGATGGAAGTCTGGGCCCTCGAAGCTTACGGCGCCGCGTACACGCTGCAGGAAATCCTGACGGTCAAGTCCGACGACGTCGTCGGCCGCGTCAAGACGTACGAGGCCATCGTCAAGGGCCAGAATATCCCGAAGCCGGGCGTTCCGGAATCGTTTAAGGTCCTTATTAAGGAACTGCAGAGCCTTGCCCTCGACGTCAAGGTGCTCGACCAGAACAACGAGGAAATCGACCTGCGCCAGAACTTCGACGATGACGACGATGTGGGCCTGAATGATTCGCATTTCGATGAGCCCGATGTCGCGGACAATTTGGACGGTTACTCCGTGGATGAGGCGGAGGATGCGCTGTTTGACGGGCCCGACAGCTATGTCGACGCCGACAGCGGCGATCTGGATGATCCTATGGAGGACACGGAAGATTCGGCAGATTGATAGGGGGATTTTCATACATGGAATTTAATACGTTTGAATCGATCAAAATCGGCCTTGCTTCTCCCGACAAGATCCGCGAGTGGTCCTACGGCGAGGTCAAAAAGCCCGAGACCATCAACTACCGCACCCTGAAGCCGGAGCGCGACGGCCTGTTCTGCGAGCGCATTTTCGGCCCCACGAAGGACTGGGAATGCCACTGCGGCAAATATAAGCGCATCCGCTACAAAGGCAAGATCTGCGACCGCTGCGGCGTCGAAGTCACGCGCAGCAAAGTCCGCCGTGAGCGCATGGGCCACATCGAGCTGGCCGCGCCCGTCTCACACATCTGGTATTTTAAAGGCATCCCCTCCCGCATGGGGCTGATTCTGGATATTTCCCCGCGCATGCTCGAAAAAGTGCTGTACTTTGCGAGCTATATCGTCACGGACCCGGGGTCTGTCCGCGAGCTGCAGCCCAAGCAGCTTCTGACGGAAAAAGAATACCGCGACCTGCGCGAAAAGTATGAGGACGATTTCGAAGCCGGCATGGGCGCTGAGGCGATCAAGAAGCTGCTCGAACAGATCGACCTCGACGAGGAGAGCCGCACGCTCAAAGCCGAGCTCGCCAATTCCACGGGCCAGAAGCGCGTGCGCATCCTAAAGCGCCTCGAGGTCGTGGAGGCGTTCCGCCAGTCCGGCAACCGTCCGGAGTGGATGATCTTAGACGTCGTGCCGGTCATCCCGCCGGACCTGCGCCCGATGGTGCAGTTAGACGGCGGCCGCTTCGCGACGAGTGACTTAAATGACCTGTACCGCCGCGTGATTAACCGCAATAACCGCTTGGCACGCTTGCTCGAACTGCACGCGCCGGATATCATCGTCCGCAACGAAAAGCGCATGCTCCAGGAAGCCGTCGACGCCCTGATCGACAACGGCCGCCGCGGCCGCCCGGTCACCGGCCCGAACAACCGCCCGTTAAAGTCTTTGTCCGATATGTTAAAGGGCAAGCAGGGCCGCTTCCGCCAGAACCTTCTGGGCAAGCGCGTCGACTACTCCGGCCGTTCCGTTATCGCCGTCGGCCCGGAACTGAAAATGTACCAGTGCGGCCTGCCCAAAGAGATGGCGCTCGAGCTGTTTAAGCCGTTTGTCATGAAGCGCTTAGTCGAAACCGGCGTCGAGAGCAACATCAAGGCGGCGCGCAAGGCCGTCGAACGCGCGAAGCCGGAAGTCTGGGACGCGCTCGAAATCGTCATCAAGAATCACCCGGTCCTGTTAAACCGCGCACCGACGCTGCACCGCCTGGGCATCCAGGCGTTCGAGCCGGTCTTAGTGGAGGGCCGCGCGATGAAGCTGCATCCGCTGGCCTGTACGGCGTACAACGCCGACTTCGACGGCGACCAGATGGCTGTGCACGTGCCGCTCTCCTGCGAGGCGCAGGCGGAGGCCCGCTTCCTGATGCTCGCGGCCGGCAACCTGTTAAAGCCGTCCGAAGGCAAGCCGGTGACCGTGCCGACGCAGGACATGGTGCTCGGCTCCTACTGGCTGACGCTCGACCGCGACGGCGAAAAGGGCGAGGGCAAGATCTTCAAGGACGTCGATGAGGCGATCATGGCCTACGACGCGAAGGCCATCGAGATGCACGCGAAGATCAAGGTCCGCCGCCGCCTTGAAATCGACGGCGAGATGCGCGAGGGCCTCGTGGACACGACGGTCGGCCAGATCATCTTCAACCGCCCGATCCCGCAGGACCTCGGCTTCATCGACCGCTCGAAGCCCGAGAACTGGTTTAAGTTTGAAATTTCGTTCCTGGTCGGCAAGAAGCAGCTCGGCCAGATCATTGAAAAGTGCATCAAGGTCCACGGCACCGCGAAGACGAGCGAAGTGCTCGACGAGATTAAGGCCCAGGGCTATAAATACTCCGCGCTTTCCGGCATCACGGTCGCCGTCTGCGACGCGACGATCCCGCCGCAGAAGAAGGAGATCCTCGACAAGGCAAACCAGCGCATCGACCTAATTTCCGACCAGTATAAAAACGGTTTCCTGTCCGACGCCGAACGCCACGCGGCCGTCATCGACACGTGGAACAAGGCGACCGATGAGGTTTCCGACGCGCTGCAGAAGGGCCTCGACCGCTACAACCCGATCTATATGATGGCCGACTCCGGCGCCCGTGGTTCTATGAGCCAGATCCGCCAGCTTGCCGGCATGCGCGGTCTGATCGCGAACACGTCCGGTGAGACGATCGAAGTCCCGATTCGCGCGAACTACCGCGAAGGCCTGAACATTTTGGAATACTTCATCTCCTCGCGCGGCGCGCGCAAGGGCTTGACCGATACGGCTCTGCGCACCGCGGACTCCGGTTACCTGACCCGCCGCCTCGTCGATGTCTCGCAGGAAGTCATCATCCGCGAAAACGACTGCGGCACGACGGAGGGCCTTGAGGTCTACGACATCAAGGAAGGCAAGGAAGTCATCGAGCCGCTGCACGAGCGTCTCGTCGGCCGCTACCTCGTCGAAGATTTCAAGGACCCCGAAACCGGCGAAGTTTTGGTCAGCAAGGATAAGATGATGACCGACGAAGACGCCGACTGCATCGTTTCGCACGGCGTCGAGCGCATCAAGATTCGTTCCATCCTGACGTGCCACGCAAAGCACGGCGTCTGCAAGAAGTGCTACGGCTTAAACCTCGCGACCGGCATGCCGGTTACGATCGGCGAAGCCGTCGGCATCGTCGCGGCCCAGTCGATCGGCGAACCCGGCACGCAGCTGACGATGCGTACGTTCCACACCGGCGGCGTCGCGAACGCGGAAGATATCACCCAGGGTCTTCCGCGTGTTGAAGAACTGTTTGAGGCCCGCCGCCCGAAGCACTTGGCGATTTTAAGCGAGCTGTCCGGCCGCGTCTCGTTCGAAGACATCAAGAAGAACCGCCACGTCGTGGTCACCGCGGACGACGGCCAGTCGAAGAGCTATCTGATCCCGTTCGGCTCGCATGTTACGGTCGAAGAGGGCCAGCGCATCGCGGCCGGCACGCGCCTGACCGAAGGCGCGGTCAATCCGCATGATGTGCTGTCGATCAGCGGCGTGGAGGCCGTGCAGGACTACCTGATCGAGGAAGTCCAGCGCACGTACCGTTTGCAGGGCGTTGATATCAACGACAAGCACATCGAGGTCATCATCCGCCAGATGATGAAGAAGGTCAAGATCGACGACGCCGGCGACACGCCGCTGCTGCCCGGTTCGCTCGTTGAAAAGTCGGAATTCGAGGCCGCCAACAAACTGATCCGCGAACGTGTGGAGCAGGGCGAGGCGGGCTTGCGCGAAGCGACGTGCATGCCCACGCTTCTGGGCATCACGAAGGCCGCTTTGGCGACGGAATCCTTCCTTTCGGCCGCGTCCTTCCAGGAAACGACGCGCGTCTTGACCGACGCCGCCATCAAGGGCAAGGTCGACCCGCTGATGGGCCTGAAGGAAAACGTCATCATCGGCAAGCTGATCCCGGCCGGTACGGGCATGAAGCATTACTCGAATGTCCAGCTCGACGAGACGGTTCTGCGCGCGAAGCACCCGACCCTGACGGATCCGGAGCATGTGCCCGCCGCACCGGCGGCTCCCGAAATTCCCGAAAATTCACAGCCGGAAGACTTGACAACCACCGCGTAATGGCTGTATAATAAGAAATTGTGGTGGCATCCCATCGAAAGTGGGAACGCCGCACCGACTGCACGCAATTCCACCCCTTTGGTTTTCCCGAGGGGTGGATTTGGTGTGTTTAGATGCCGTTGTAATCCGGCACAAAAAATTCTTTGTTAGGAGGTGTACCATGCCTACTTTTAACCAACTGGTCCACACTGGCCGCGAAGTGGTCGAAAAGAAGGCCAAGGCTCCGGCCCTTTTGCGCGGCTGGAATGCCAAGAAACGCGCGCCCATCAACCAGAATTCCCCGCAGAAGCGCGGCGTCTGCACGGCAGTGAAGACGGCGACCCCGAAGAAGCCGAATTCCGCCCTGCGTAAGATCGCCCGTGTGCGTCTGTCCAACGGGATGGAGGTCACGGCCTATATCCCGGGCGTCGGCCACAACCTGCAGGAGCACTCCGTCGTCATGATCCGCGGCGGCCGTGTTAAGGATCTGCCTGGTGTGCGTTACCACATCATTCGCGGCACCCTGGATGCACAGGGCGTTGCGAAGCGTATGCAGGCCCGCTCGAAGTACGGCGCAAAGCGTCCGAAGGCCGGCAAGAAGTAAGATTTGGACTGGAATTGACGAAAACCTTTCTGGCTGCAAACCCCCTCGAACACAGGGGAGCGGCGTTTTTCACATAGATCAACGCCTCTTTGCCGGCCTGACGGGAATCTTCATTTTCGAGTACCGATGAATTCATTTTATGTGAAGGAGGGAAGTAAAGTGCCAAGAAGAGGCAAAATCGCGAAGCGGGATGTTCTGCCCGATCCGCTTTACAATTCCAAGCTCGTTACGCGTCTGGTGAATAATATCATGCTCGACGGCAAAAAGGGCGTCGCCCAGAAGATCGTTTATGGCGCTTTCGATATTATCAAAGAGAAGACGGGGAAGGAACCGCTGGAGGTCTTTGAGGCGGCCATGGAAAATGTCATGCCGTCCCTGGAAGTCAAGGCCCGCCGTGTCGGCGGCGCCACGTACCAGGTCCCGATGGAAGTCCGCCCCGAGCGGCGCCAGACGCTGGGCCTGCGCTGGATGACGAATTATGCCCGCCAGCGCAACGAGCGCACGATGAAAGAGCGCCTTGCCGCTGAAATTATGGATGCCATGAACGGCACCGGCGGCGCGGCAAAGAAACGCGACGATACGCATAAGATGGCCGAGGCAAATAAGGCGTTTGCACACTACAGATGGTGATGTACCGCTTTCTTTTGAGCGAATGGAGGGGAACAAATGCCTAGGCAGGTATCACTTGAAAAAACTCGAAATATCGGCATCATGGCACACATCGATGCCGGTAAAACCACGACTACCGAGCGCATCCTCTATTACACCGGTGTCAACCACAAGATCGGTGAAGTCCATGACGGTGCGGCAACGATGGACTGGATGGTGCAGGAACAGGAGCGCGGCATTACGATTACGTCTGCGGCAACGACCTGCTTCTGGACGCACAGTGAGTTTTTCGGCGATCCGAAGAAGAACAAGGATTACCGCATTAACATCATTGACACGCCCGGCCACGTCGACTTTACGGTAGAAGTGGAACGCTCCCTGCGCGTGCTCGACGGTTCTGTGACCGTCTTCTGCGCAAAGGGCGGCGTTGAGCCCCAGTCCGAGACGGTTTGGCGTCAGGCAGAGGAGTATCATGTCCCGCGCATGGCGTACGTCAACAAGATGGACATCATGGGCGCCGATTTCTACAACGTTGTGGACATGATGAAGGACCGCCTGCACTGCAACGCGGTGCCGATCCAGCTGCCGATTGGTTCGGAGGATACCTTCCGCGGCATTATCGACCTGGTGACCATGAAGGCGGACATCTACTACGACGACATGGGCAACGATATGCGCGTCGAGGATATCCCGGAGGACATGCGTGAAAAGGCCGAGGAGTACCGCACGGCGCTGCTCGAGCATGTTGCCGAGCAGGACGACGAGCTCATGGAGAAGTATCTCTCCGGCGAAGAGCTGACGAAGGAAGAAATCGTCCGCACGATCCGCAAGTCCACGATCGAAAACAAGATGGTCCCGGTCACGTGCGGCAGCTCGTATAAGAACAAGGGCGTGCAGAAGCTGCTCGACGCCATCGTCGACTATATGCCCGCCCCGACGGACGTCCCGGACATCAAGGGCACGAACCCGGAAACGGGCGAGGAAGAGGACCGTCATTCTTCCGATGACGAGCCGTTCTCCGCGCTGGCGTTTAAGATCGCGACCGACCCCTACGTCGGCAAGCTCTGCTTCTTCCGTGTCTATTCCGGCACGATGGAAGCGGGCGCTACGGTCTATAACTCCACGAAGGACTGCGACGAGCGCATCGGCCGCATCCTGCAGATGCACGCGAACCACCGCCAGGACCTCGAAAAGGTCTACGCCGGTGACATCGCGGCCGCCATTGGCGTGAAGAACACGACGACCGGCGACACGCTGTGCGATGAGAAGCACCCGATCATCCTCGAATCCATGGAATTCCCGGAGCCGGTTATCCGCGTCGCCATCGAGCCGAAGACGAAGGCCGGCCAGGAGAAGATGGGCATCGCCCTCGCAAAGCTGGCAGAAGAGGACCCGACGTTCAAGGCTTACACCGACGAGGAAACGGGCCAGACGATCATCGCCGGCATGGGCGAGCTCCATCTGGAAATTATCGTCGACCGCTTGCTGCGTGAGTTCCACGTGGAAGCAAACATCGGCAAGCCGCAGGTCGCGTACAAAGAGACGATCCGCAAGCCCGCAGACGTCGACTGCAAGTATGTCCGCCAGTCCGGTGGTAAAGGTCAGTACGGCCACGTCAAGATCCGTATTTTCCCGAACCCCGGCAAGGGCTACGAGTTCGACAACGTCACAGTCGGCGGCTCCGTCCCGAAGGAGTATATCCCGGCTGTCGACGCCGGTATCCAGGGCGCGATGCTCAGCGGTGTCGTTGCCGGCTACAACGTCGTCGACGTCAAGGTCGAGCTGTACGACGGCTCCTATCATGAAGTCGACTCCTCGGAAATGGCCTTTAAGATCGCCGGCTCCATGGCGTTTAAAGACGCGATGCGCAAGGCGGACCCGGTTCTGATGGAACCGATCATGAAGGTCACCGTCACGGTGCCGGACGAGTATATGGGCGACGTTATCGGCGACCTGAACTCCCGCCGCGGCATGATTGAGGGCATGGATGCCGTGCACGGCGCACAGCAGATCCACGCGATGGTTCCGCTCTCCGAAATGTTTGGCTATGCAACGGACATGCGTTCCAAGACGCAGGGCCGCGGCCAGTACGTGATGGAGCCGGACCACTATGCAGAAGTGCCCAAGAGCATTGCGGACAAGATCATCTCTGCCCGCACAAAGGCGGAATGATGCGCGATTTACGCGATTGTGCTTGATTTTTCCGTCTGTTCTTGCTAAAATAGAATCCGAATCAGTGCGATAAACGATTTACGCAAAATAAAGGAGGAACATTCCCATGGCGAAGGAAAAATTTGACCGTTCCAAGCCCCACGTAAACATTGGTACCATTGGCCACGTTGACCATGGTAAGACGACCCTGACCGCTGCGATCACGAAGGTTCTGAACCTCGAAGGCGACGCGGAGTTTGTCGATTACGCAAACATCGATAAGGCGCCGGAAGAGCGCGAGCGCGGCATCACGATCAACACCGCTCACGTTGAGTACCAGACGAAGAACCGCCACTATGCACACGTTGACTGCCCCGGCCACGCTGACTATGTCAAGAACATGATCACCGGCGCTGCGCAGATGGACGGTGCCATCCTGGTCGTTTCCGCTGCGGACGGCCCGATGCCGCAGACCCGCGAGCACATCCTGCTCGCCCGTCAGGTCGGCGTGCCGTATATCGTCGTGTTCATGAACAAAGTCGACCAGGTTGACGATCCGGAACTGCTCGATTTGGTCGAGATGGAAATCCGCGAGCTGCTCAACGAGTACGACTTCCCGGGCGATGACACGCCGATTATCCGCGGCTCCGCTCTCCAGGCTCTCGAGTCCACGTCCAAGGACCCGAACGCGCCGGAGTACAAGTGCATCCTCGAACTGATGGACGCTGTCGACTCCTATATCCCGACGCCGGACCGCAAGTCCGACCTGCCTTTCCTGATGCCTGTTGAAGACGTCTTCACGATCACGGGCCGCGGCACCGTCGCGACCGGTCGTGTGGAGCGCGGCATGGCGAAGATCGGCGACGAAGTCGAGATCATCGGCCTGACCGACGAGCGCAAGAAGAGCGTTATCACGGGCCTCGAAATGTTCCGCAAGACGCTGGACTTCGCAGAGGCTGGCGACAACATCGGCGTTCTGCTGCGCGGCATTCAGCGTGACGACATCGAGCGCGGCCAGGTTCTGTCCAAGCCGGGCACGATTCATCCGCACACGAAGTTCCGCGGCCAGGTTTACGTCCTGACCAAGGATGAAGGCGGCCGTCATACCCCGTTCTTCAACAACTATCGTCCGCAGTTCTATTTCCGCACCACCGACGTCACGGGTGTCATCCACCTGCCGGAAGGCACGGAAATGTGCATGCCTGGCGATAACGTCGAGATGGACGTCGAACTGATCGCCCCGATCGCTATCGAGGAAGGCCTGCGCTTCTCCATCCGTGAGGGCGGCCACACCGTCGGTTCCGGCGTTGTTTCCAAGATCTTCGAGTAATTTTTACCCCGCTTGATTTTGGCGCTTTGATTTGAATTGAGAAGGCCCTGCCTCTTTCGGGAGGCGGGGCCTTTTTGCTTGGCGGCGGCAGAGTTTTCTGTTATACTAAAAAAGAGACTGCAAAACGGTCGAATGCGATGCAGGTGCGTTTGGCCGGATGAAAAAGAGAGGGGTCAAGAAAATGGGGCAGAGAAATCGGTATGAACAGCCGCACCAGCGCCGCGGCAAACGCAGAAGGCGCCGCGGCAGCGGCAGGACCCTTTTGCTGGGGGTTGTCGCGATTCCTGTGGTGGTTGTGCTCTGCGCGGCCTTGCTGCTGACAAATTCCGGCATGGAGCTGCCGTTTGCGGGCGCGGGGAGCGCCGCTTCGCAGCAGTCTGCGCCGCGGCAGGAAAGCGGGGAAGCAAGTGTTCCTTCCACACCGGCGGCGCCGCAGGAGATTACGCTGCTCGGCGCGGGCGATAATATGCAGCATTCGCCGATGCTCGACGCGTGCAAGACGGACTCAGGCTATGATTTTCAGCCGATCTATACGCAGATTAAACCGACGGTTGAGGCGGCGGACCTGGCGTTCGTCAACCAGGAGATGCCCTGCGACCCGAGTGTGGAGCCGTCCGGCTACCCGCTGTTCAACGCGGCGCCTGAGATGTGCGAAGCGCTCGTCGATACGGGGTTCGACGTGATCAGCGAGGCGAATAACCATATGCTCGACCAGGGGCCGTCCGGTCTGCAGGCGACGATCGATTATTGGAAAACGCAGCCCGGCATTCTGCAGGTCGGCGCCTACGAAGACGAAGCGGACCTCGAAACGCCGCACATCGTCGAGAAAAACGGCTTTAAAGTGGCCTATTTGGCGGTGACCGAGATGACAAACGGCTATACGCTGCCCGCGGATTCCCCGCTTTGCATCCTCTACACGAGCGAGACGGACACGATCGAACGCTTAATCAAGGCGGCAAAGGCTCAGGCAGATATCGTCGTCGTTTCCGCCCATTGGGGTACGGAGGATACGTTCGAGCTGACCGACGCGCAGACAACGCTTGCCCAGCAGATGGTCGACTGGGGCGCGGACGTCATTTTCGGCAATCACCCGCATGCGCTGCAGGAGCTGACAACCCTCACGCGCGAAAGCGACGGCGCAACGTGCCCGGTCATCTACGCGTTCGGCAATTTGATCTCCACGCAGTACGACCCGTGGAATCTCGTCAGCGGGTTGCTGTCCATCACGTACGCGCGCGACGAGAGCGGCAAGGCGGTTTACCAGGGCATGCGCTTCCAGCCCATCGTCACGTACTACGAGGACGGCGGCGAGAATATCCACGTCGTGTGGCTCAAGGACTTTACGCTCGAAATGGCGCAGCAGAGCCGCACGTGGAGCCGCACAAACGGCCAGTTTACGCCCGATTACGCGAAAAGCGTCGTCGAGCAGAGCATCCCGGCGCAATATCAGGACTGGACTTGACAAGGATGCGCTGCCCTGCTATAATCAAAAACGGAACTGAATCAATTCTTCGGGGCGGGGTGCAATTCCCCACCGGCGGTAATGCGGCTTCTGGCCGTGAGCCCGCGAGCGGTTCGTTAGCCGCAGGAGTCCGGTGAGATTCCGGTGCCGACGGTATAGTCCGGATGGTAGAAGATGTGGAATAAAATTGCGTCCCGACGTCTTTTTGCGCCGGGACGCTTTTTTAAATTCTTTCCATGTCTCTGGGGGAACCAAGAATGACAAACGAACAGATTCTGAATCCAAAAGTCCGCGGGCGCCTGTTTTCGGCGCGCAATGTCGCCGTGATCGGCGTGCTCGGTGCGTTGGCCACCGTGTTGATGACGCTCGAGTTTCCGCTGCCGTTTCTGCCGCCGTTTTATAAGCTCGACTTCAGCGAAGTGCCGGTCCTGCTCGGCGGCTTCGCGATCGGGCCGATGGCGGGGGTTTTGATCGAGGCCATCAAAGTCGTTTTGCATATGCTCTTTGCGGGCACACAGACGGCCGGTGTCGGGGATCTCGCGAATTTCCTGATCGGCTGCGCGTTTGTCGTGCCGGCGGCCGTGCTGTACCGGTCAAAGAAGAACCGCGCGCATGCCGTTGCCGGCATGGCGGTGGGCACGGCGGTCATGACGGTCGTCGGCGGCCTTTTGAATGCGGCGGTGCTGCTGCCGGTCTACGCGGTGGCGTTCCATCTGCCGCTCGACCAGATCATCGCGATGGGCACCGAACTCAACGCGAACATCGTGGATCTGCCGACCTTCGTGTTTTTCGCCACGACACCGTTAAATCTCCTCAAGGGCGTTTTGGTCAGCATCTTGGTCTTCATTTTGTATAAACACGTCAGCCCGCTTTTACACGGGAAACGGGCGTAAATCCGCAAACCGATGCGCGGCATCTTCTATTTCAAACGAAGTGTCGCAAATTTTGACAAATTGCGTTTTTTGTTTATTTACAGGCCGCGGTCTGCATGCTATACTGCGCTTGTACAATCAAAAAGCAAAAAAGCTCATACTCACCCTTATCCAGAGCGACGGAGGGAACAGGCCCGATGATGTCCGGCAACCTGCCTTGGCGGCAAGGCAAGGTGCCAAGTCCTGCGGTGAAACCGGCAGATGAGGTATCAGCAATGATTTTTAGACGCTGTCCGGTTTTGCCGGACGGCGTTTTCTTTTGAAAAGGGGAGTTGGGGGAATTTTAGGAGGTAGCGTTTTATGGCGAAACATCTTTTCACATCGGAATCGGTGACGGAAGGGCATCCCGATAAAGTCTGCGACCAGATCGCGGACGCTGTGCTCGACGACATCCTTTCGAAGGACCCGAACGCCCATGTCGCGTGCGAGGTCACGGCCTGCACGGGGGTTGTCCATGTGATGGGCGAGATTTCGACGAATTGCTACGTGGATATCCCGGCAATCGCGCGCCAGGTCATCAAGGACATCGGCTACGATAACCCGGCTTACGGCTTCGACGGCAACACCTGCGGTGTATTGACCGCCATCGACGCGCAGTCGCCGGATATCGCGATGGGCGTCAACAAGTCCTATGAGGCGCAAAACGGCGCTTCCGACGCCGACGACCAGATCGGTGCCGGCGACCAGGGCATGATGTTCGGCTTCGCGTGCGACGAGACGCCGGAAAAGATGCCGCTCGCGATCGCGCTTGCCCACAAGCTCGCGAAGAAGCTCGCGGCCGTGCGCAAGGATGGCACGCTTTCCTATCTGCGTCCGGACGGCAAGACGCAGGTCACGGTCGAATACGACGGCGACACGCCGGTGCGCGTGGACGCGGTTGTCATTTCCACGCAGCACGACGAGGACGTCTCGCTTGAGCAGATCCGCAAGGATATGATCGAGAAGGTCATCAAGACGACGATCCCCGCCAAATGGCTCGACGAGAACACGAAGTACTACGTCAACCCCACCGGCCGCTTCGTCATCGGCGGCCCGGTCGGCGACAGCGGCCTGACCGGCCGCAAGATCATCGTCGACACGTACGGCGGCTACGGCCGTCACGGCGGCGGCGCGTTCTCCGGCAAGGACCCGACGAAGGTCGACCGTTCCGCGGCGTATGCGGCGCGCTGGGTTGCGAAGAACATCGTTGCGGCGGGCCTCGCGAAGAAGTGCGAAGTCCAGCTCGCGTACGCGATCGGCGTCGCACACCCGGTTTCAATCATGGTCGACGCGTTCGGCACGTCGCAGTATTCGAACGACCAGCTCGCCGCCGCGGTGGAGAAGGTCTTTGACCTGCGTCCGTCCGCGATCATCCGCGACCTCGACCTGCGCCGCCCGATTTACCGCCAGCTCGCGAGCTATGGCCATATGGGCCGCGAGGATCTCGGCGTTTCGTGGGAGCAGACGAACCGCACCGAGGAACTTAAAAAAGCGCTGGCCGAATAAAAACGGCTTTGTAATGGATTCGGAAAGTCCGCGCGGGAATCCCGCTGCGGGCTTTTTGTTTTGATAAGGGTCGGGAAGGAACCCTTTTGCGGGCGGGCGCATACGCTGGCGAAAAGGGGGGATCGAAGATGGAGGCAATCGGCGAGCTGCTTTTTTCCCTGCTTGCAATCGTCGGCGTCTGCACCATATGCAGGCTCCTTTTGCAAAGGCTGTACCGCACGGGGGCGCGGGGCGGCGTGCTGACGCTGTCGGTGCCGGTGCGGGACGCGGAAGACCTCGAATTCCAGGTGCGCGCCGCCTTGTGCCAGCTGCGGGAACTGCCGGGCCGGTATGCGCGCCGGCAGCTTTTTTTGATCGATGCGGGGCTGTCGGCAGAGGCGCGCGCCGTTTGCGAAAAGCTGTTGGAGCGGGAACCGTGCGCCGCTTTGCTCACGCGCGCCCAGGAGGGCGGTGCATTTGCAAAGACGGCATCGGTGCAGTATACTAGAAATAATTCTTAAATGGAACGGCGGGCGCCGCGTGCGCCGGCAGGAGGAGGCATCGCAGCATGCAGGAAGCGGCGGGGGCGCTGCTGGAAATGACGGGACTCGTGGAGCGCATCACTTTCCGCAATGAACGAAATGGATATACGGTCCTGGAATTGAGCGCCGGCGGCGCACTGCTCACGGTGGTGGGCACGATGCCGCTTGCCGAACCGGGCGGTCAAATCCACGTTTGGGGGCATTGGACGGAGCATCCGTCGTTTGGCAGGCAGTTTGCCGCCGAGACCTATGCGCTCATACAGCCCAAAACGGCCCAGGCAATCCTGCAGTATTTGTCCTCGGGAGCGGTCAAAGGGATCGGCCGCGCGACGGCGCGCCGGCTTGTCGAGGCGTTCGGCGAGGAGACGCTCAATGTTTTGGAAAAGGAGCCCGAACGCCTTTCGCAGATTCCCGGCATCAGCAGGGAAAAGGCGCTGCGCATCAGCGAGGCGTACAGCCGGAAAGCCGGCATCCGCGAGGCGATGCTGGCCCTTTCGGGCTTTGGCATCACTTCCCAGGAGGCCATGCGCGTCTATGAGGCGTTTGGCGCATCGGCCGCGGACCGCGTGCGTGCGGACCCGTACTGCCTGTGCCGGGAGGGGCTTTCGTTTTCTTTCCAGCGCGCGGACGCCATCGCGGCGTCGATGGAGCGCCCCGCCGACGACGCGGCGCGCGTGCGCGCGGGGCTGCTCTATGTGCTGCGCCATAACCTCGAAAACGGCCACACGTGCCTGCCGGAACAGAAGCTCCTGGCCGTGGCGGCACAAATGCTCGGCGTCGAGAAGGCGCGCGCCGAGGAGGAGGGGAAGGCGCTTTTGCAGGCCGGGGAACTCAAGCGCTGCGAAATCCGCGGCCGCGCGTTTTGCTATCTGCCGCGCCTTTACAACGCGGAGGTCTTTTCGGCTTCCCGCCTGCAGATGATGCTCGACTTCCCCTGCCAGCCCATTTCCGGCGCCGAACAGGCCCTGCAGGCGCGCGAAAAGGCGCAGGGCGTCACCTATGCGCCCGAACAGCGCGAGGCTATCCTGGCGGCGCTTTTAAACGGCATGGTCATTTTGACCGGCGGCCCCGGCACCGGCAAGACCACGACGCTCGACGCCATTTTGCATATTTTGGAGCAGAAGGGCGAGAAGGTGCTTTTGGCCGCGCCCACCGGCCGCGCGGCCAAGCGCATGAGCGAGCTAACGGGCCAGGAGGCAAAAACGCTGCACCGCCTTTTACAGGCCGAATGGGACGCAAACGACGAGCCGGCCTTTGCGCGCAACGAGCACCATCCGCTCGAGTGCGACGCGCTCGTGATTGACGAGCTGTCGATGGTCGATGCGCTGCTGTTTGAGGCGGTGCTGCGGGCGCTGCCGATGGGCTGCCGGCTGATTCTGGTCGGCGACCGCGACCAGCTGCCGAGCGTCGGCGCCGGCAGTGTCCTGGGGGATCTGATCGCCTCCGGTATGCTGCCGGTCGTCGAGCTCAAGCACGTGTTCCGCCAGTCGCGGCAGAGCCGGATCGTCACGAATGCGCACCGCATCATCGCCGGCGAAATGCCGGTTTTAAACGATACGAAGGGGGATTTCTTCTTCCTGCAGCGCTCGGAGCCGCAGGACATTGCGCAGACGATTCTCGACCTGTGCGAAAAGCGCCTGCCGAAAAGCTACGGCTTTTCCCCGATGACGGACATTCAGGTCCTGGCGCCTGGGCGCAAGGGGGAGCTCGGCACGCTGGAATTAAACCGGAAACTCCAGGCGCGCTTAAATCCCCCGCAGAAGGACAAACCCTCGTGTAAGATCGGCGACCGCGTTTTCCGGGTGGGCGACAAGGTCATGCAGACCAAAAATGATTATACGCTTTCGTGGGAGAAGGCGGACGGCACGATGGGCGAGGGCGTGTATAACGGGGATATCGGCGTGCTCGAAGAGATCGACCGCGCGGCGGGCCTTTTGCTCGTCGATCTGGACGGCAAGCACGTGACGTATGGGCCGGAAGAAGCCGAGGAGCTCGAACTCGCCTATGCGATGACGGTCCATAAAAGCCAGGGCAGCGAATTTCCCGCGGTCGTGATGCCGATGTATCCGGGCCCGCGGCCGCTGTATTACCGCAACCTGTTCTATACCGCCGTGACGCGTGCACGCAGGCTCCTCGTGCTGGTCGGCACGCAGAAGACCGTGCACCTGATGGTGGAAAACGGCAGCCGCGCACAGCGGTATACGGGGCTGGCGGCGTTTTTGACGGGGGAAGTGGTGACCGATGGCGAAGCGTAGGCCGTTTTTGGATTTGTTTTTGCCGCCGCGCTGCCCGTACTGCGGCAAGGTCCTGCCGTATGGGCAGACCGATTGCCCGGACTGCACGCCGGTGAAACCCGACACCTTTTGGGGCGCGATCCCACAGCCGGACGGCGAAGTGCTCCCCTGCGCGGCGCCGTTTCGCTACCAGGGCGCCATCCGGCAGGCGCTTTTGCGGTTTAAGTTCCGAGGGGAAGTGGAGCTCGCGGACTTTTTCGCCGGGTACATCGCGCAGATTGCAGAAGAGCAGGAGCTTCCGTTTACGGTTTTGACGAATGTCCCGATTTCTCCCTGGCGCAGGCTGCGCCGCGGCTACGACCAGGGTGCGCTGCTGGCCAGGGCGGCAGCCACGTGCATCCGGGCGCCGTACCGCCCGCTTTTGCGCCGGTGCCGCCGCATCCGCCAGCAGCATTTCCTGCTTTCCACACGCGCACGCTGGGACAATGTGCGAAATGCCTTTGCCGTCCGGCCGCGCGCCAAAGTCCGGGGCGAATACGTCCTGCTCATCGACGACATTGCCACCACCGGCGCGACGCTTTCCGCGTGCGCCCAGGCGCTTCGGCAGGCGGGCGCGAAGGGCGTCGTCTGCCTGACGGCGGCGCTGGCAGGCCGGCGCATCCAGCCGTGAGCCGGGCCTTTCCCGGAAAGCGCGGCTTGACAGTTTGGGATTGAAAGCGACAGGGAAGTATAGTATAATAATTTTTGCAAACAAGCCTGGAAGCAGAGGCCCCGCATGCGGCGGCTCCCCTTTTTAGATAGGATGTGATTGGATGATCGGTACAGATATTGCCATCGACCTCGGGACGTATGGCATTAAGATTTACGTAGATGGCAAGGGCATCGTCGTCAACGAGCCGAACGTTGTCGCGGTGCGCGTGGAAAACGAGGAGGTCATCGCGATCGGGTCGGAGGCCTACGCGATGCTCGGCCGGACGAGCGACCGGGTGAAGGTCATCCGCCCGCTGGTCCACGGCGTCATCTCAAATTTTGACCTGGCCCGCTATATTCTCGACCGCTATATCCGCCAGGTCAGCGGCACGCGCATGGTGATGCCGCGCGTCGTCGTGAGCCTGCCGTGCCAGATTACGGCGGTCGAGCAGCGCGCCGTCGTCAACGCGATCAGCAGCGTCGGCGTGCGCCGCGTCTATTCGATTCCGGAGCCGGTCGCGGCGGCCATCGGCGCGGGCATCGACGTCTGCACGCCGCACGGCACGCTCGTCATCGATATCGGCGGCGGCACAACGGATATGGGCGTCATCTCTTTAGGGGGCTTATCCATTTCCCAGTCGCTCAAAGTGGCGGGGCTCTCGTTTGACGATGCCATCATCCGCTATGTGCGGCGTACATACGATTTGATCATCGGCGAGCGCATGGCGGAGGACTGCAAGATTGCGATCGGCGGCGTTTTGGACCGCCCGCAGCCGGCGGTCTACCGCGTGAAGGGCCGCGACGCGAACACCGGCCTGCCCGCGTTTGTCGACCTGCAGAGCTCGGAGCTCATCGAACCGTTTTTGGACCCGGCGCTCGAGATTGTCCGCGTGCTGCAGGGGATGCTCGAAAAGACGCCGCCGGAGCTTTTGGGCGACGTGTACGTTGACGGCATCGTGATGACCGGCGGCACGGCGCAGCTTTACGGTTTGGACCAGTTCATTTCCGATAAGGTCAAAATGCCGGTCCATGTCGCGCAGGACGCGGATATCTGCGTGACGCTCGGCGCCGGGCAATCGATGAAATTTATTGAGGATATGGACAATAAGCAGTACGGCGTGGTCAACCCGCTCAGCGAAGTCTATTAACGCCGCTGCGAATAAAAAAGGCGCTTCCCGCGTTTTGGGAAGCGCCTTTCTGCTTTTTCAGGGTCAAGGCAAAAGCCCGTCCGGGCTGAACGGTTCGTCGGGGCTGTCGGGCTTTGCGTCGACGAAAACCTGGCTTGCGGCCTTATAGCTCAGTTCGAGCTGCCGGCCGTCCACCGTCAGGCGCAAAGGCCCCTCATAGGCGCCCAGCGCCTCTACGGTCAGCTCGGCGCCCACCTTCAGCCCGAGGGTTTCCAGGTAATCGAGCAGCTGCGCGTCCTCGCGCACCTGGCGCAGCACGACGGTTTCGCCGGGCTCCACCGAGGAAAGCGGGCGGATGGCCGTGCCGTGCAGGACCCCGTTTTCGTCGGGAATCGGCGTGCCGTGCGGGCAGCACTGCGGATGGTTCAAAAACGCCGCGAGCCGCTTTTCGAGTCTCGGCGAGGTCGCGTGCTCCAAAAGTTCCGCGTCCTCGTGGATTTCGCTCCAGCGGTAGTGCAGGTATTCGCGCAGGAATACTTCCCACAGCTGGTGCGCGCGCAAAAGCGGCGCTGCCGCCGCAATGCCCGCGGGCGTCAGGCTGCTGCCGGCATAGGGCTCGTAGAGGATATACCCCTCCCGGCGGAGCTTGACAAGCATTTCGCTGACGGAAGCCGGCGACACGTGCAGCCGCTGCGCGAGCTCTTTGTTGCTGATGCTCCGCCGCGCGCCGCCCAAATGGTAGATTTCTTTGATATAGTCTTCCTTGTTTGTTGTCATGGGGATGCCTCCAATTTCGGGTGCCTCACAACATCCTCTTCGGGATGCCAAATGCACGGATATTATATACCGAATCTTTGAAAAACGCAAGCGCCGGCCGCGCGGGGATGCAATTCCCTGTCCCTATTCTGTGTATCCTGTCAATAGGAAGAAATCACATTTTTATTCCAAAGAAAGTGCTTTCTTTTTTGAAAATCGTACGCCCGATCTGCCTGGGAGGGAGAAGTTTTTCTTGCATTTTTTTCTGTTTCAATCTATACTAAAGAGAATAGAAAAGAAAAATAAATTTGGAGGGAGCGATCACAATCCGGTCGCCGCCAAAGGAGGATTTGAAATGAAAGTGCTTACATTTGGAGAGATGATGCTCCGGTTAAAGCCGCCGGCCTACCTGCGCCTTTTGCAGACGGATTCGCTGGAAGCCACATACGGCGGGGCGGAAGCCAATGTGGCGGTTTCGCTGTCGCTGTTTGGCGATGATGCGGGGGTTTTGACGCGCTTTCCGGAAAATGCGGTGGGCCAGGCCGCGCTGAATACGCTGCGCCGCTACGGCGTGGATACTTCCCGCGTGCTGCGCGGCGGGGCAAGGCTTGGGCTGTATTATTTTGAAAAGGGCACGAACATCCGCCCGACGAACGTCATTTACGACCGCGCGGGCAGTGCGTTTGCGACGCTTTCGCGCGGGGACCTAGACTGGCCGAAGCTGTTAGACGGCGTCGATCTTTTCTATTTCTCGGGCATCACGCCGGCTTTATCCGACGAGATGGCGAAGGCGCTGCTCGACGCGCTGCAGTATTGCGCAGGGCACGGCGTCAAAGTTGCGTGCGACTTAAACTACCGCGGCAAGATGTGGACGCCCGAAAAGGCGCAGGCGGTCATGGCGACGCTGATGCCATATGTCAATCTGTGCATCGCAAACGACGAGGATTTTGAGGCGTCTTTGGGGATCCGCGCGTTTGACGGCGATATGTCCCGCGGTATCGACCAGATTGCGGATTTCCGCGCGGGCATGGAGGAGATTACGAAGCGTTATCCTTCCTGCACACAGGTCGCGAGCGTTCTGCGCAACATCCATTCGGTGGAGGACAGCGACTGGATGGCGATCTATCTGAAAGACGGGAAATTCTACGAGAGCCCGGTCCACACGATCCATGTGATGGAGGGCGTCGGCGCGGGCGATGCGTTTGCGGCGGGCTTGCTGCACGGCATCGTAAACGGCCTGCCCGAGCAGGAGACGGTGGACTTCGCCGTTGCGGCGAGCATTTTGAAACTGATGATCAGCGGCGACCAAAACCTCGTGACCGAGGCGGAAGTCCGCGGCGTTATGCAGAAAGGCAGCGGCGCGAAGCTCGCCCGCTGAGCGGCGGCGCGTTTCCCGTTTGAGAGTTTGTGCGAGCACCCCTTGCCGGCACTGCCGGTGCGAGGGGTGCTCGTGCGCTTTCACGGGCGTTTTGGAGGCGCAGTGGACGGGAGCTGCGGGCGAAGTGTTGACGGTTTCGAAAATTTGCGGTACGCTTGGACTGCAGATTCAGGCGCAAGGAGGGATTACGATGGAACAGCAGACGCTTTTGGGCGGGGAAATGGACCAGCCGCTGGCCAGCCGCCTGCGCCCGCAGACGCTCGAGGAATTCGTCGGCCAGGCGCATCTGCTCGGGCCCGGCAAGGTGCTGCGGCGGCTCATTGAGGAGGACCGCGTCAGCTCGATGATTTTCTGGGGCCCGCCCGGCGTCGGCAAGACGACGCTCGCGCGCATCATTGCGAACCGGACCAAGGCCCGCTTTATCAATTTCAGCGCGGTCACGAGCGGCATCAAGGAGATCCGCGCGGTCATGCAGCAGGCGCAGGACAACCGCCGCTTCGGGGAGCGCACGATCGTCTTTGTCGACGAGATCCACCGCTTCAATAAGGCCCAGCAGGACGCCTTTTTGCCGTATGTGGAGCGGGGCAGCATTTTGCTCATCGGCGCGACGACGGAGAACCCGTCGTTTGAGGTCAACGCGGCCCTGCTCTCCCGGTGCAAGGTGTTTGTCTTAAAGGTCTTAACGGAACAGGACCTGCTGCAGCTTTTGCAGCGCGCGCTTTCGGACCCGCGCGGCTTTGGCGGGCAGGCCATCGAGGCGCCGCAGGAGCTGCTCGAGATGCTCGCACGCTTTGCAAACGGCGACGCGCGCGTGGCGCTCAATACGCTGGAAATGGCCGTCCTCAACAGCCCCCGCGGCGCGGACGGCCGCACGCGCCTTTCGAGGGAAGTGATGGAGCAGTGCCTTTCCAAACGCTCTTTGCTGTATGACAAAAACGGCGAGGAACACTATAACCTCATTTCGGCGCTGCACAAGTCGATGCGCAACAGCGACCCGGACGCCGCCGTCTATTGGCTCGCGCGCATGCTGGAAGCCGGCGAAGACCCCTTGTACATTGCGCGGCGGCTCGTGCGCTTTGCCAGCGAGGACGTCGGTCTCGCGGACAGCCGCGCGCTCGAAATCACCGTCGCCGTGTACCAGGCGTGCCACTTCCTCGGCATGCCGGAATGTACGGTCCATTTGACGCACGCGGTCGTCTACCTGTCGCTCTCGCCCAAATCCAATTCGCTGTACCTCGCCTACGAGGCCGCCAAGCACGACGCGCTGACGATGCGCGATGAGCCCGTGCCGCTCGTGATCCGCAACGCCCCGACGAAGCTGATGAAGGAGCTGCATTATGGGGAAGGGTACCAGTACGCGCACGATGCCCCCGACAAGCTGACGGACATGACATGCCTGCCGCCGTCGCTGCAGGGCAAAACGTATTACCGCCCGACCGCGCAGGGCTCCGAAGTGCGTTTCCGCGACCGCCTCGAGCAGATCAAAGCCTGGCGGGCGGCCCATGCAAACGGACAAACTGAAACATAAAACGCCGCCGGCCCTTCGGACGCTGCGAAGGCCGGCGGCATTTTTTCATTCTATGATTTTAAATCTCTTTGCCCTGGAACTGCGCGTTGTACAGCGCCGCGTAAGCGCCGTCCTTTTTTAGAAGCTCGTCGTGCTTTCCCTGCTCGACGATGCGGCCGTCGCGCAGCACCAAAATCAGATCGGCGTTGCGGATGGTAGAGAGCCGGTGCGCAATCACGAGGCACGTGCGCCCCTCCATCATCTTCTGCATCGCACCCTGCAGCCGCTTTTCCAGGCGCGTGTCGACGCTCGACGTCGCCTCGTCGAGGATCAGCACGGGCGGGTCGCGCAGCACCGCGCGCGCAATCGTCAGCAGCTGCTTTTCGCCCTGGGAGATGTTGTCGCCCTCCTCATTGACGAGCGCGTCGTAGCCGCCGGCCGACAGGATAAAGTCGTGGACATTGGCCCCCTTCGCGGCGCTGATCACATCCGCAAGCGGGGCGTCCGGGCGGCCGTAGCGCAGGTTTTCCAAAAGCGAGCCGGAAAACAGCCACGTGTCCTGCAGCACCATGCCGAACGCGCGGCGCAGGTCCTCGCGCGGCAGGGAACGGATGTCGTGCCCGTCTAAGAGGATGCGGCCGCTCTGGATTTCATAGAAGCGCAGCAAAAGGTTGATGATCGTCGTCTTGCCCGCGCCCGTCGGCCCGACGATTGCGACGGTTTGGCCGGGCTTTGCGGTAAACGAGAGGCCGTGCAGGATCTCCCGGCTGCCGTAGCCGAAGTGGACGTCTTCGAACGTGACCTCCCCGCGAACCTTTTTAAGCCCCTTCGCGCCCGGCGCGTCGATGCCCTCTTCCTCCTGGGAGAGGAACGCCGTCACGCGCCGCGCGGCGGCAAATGCGGACTGAATCTGTGCGGAAAGCTGGGAAATCTGCGAGAGCGGGTCATTGAGCTGCCAGATATAGCGGATAAACGCCTGCAGGCTGCCGACGGCGAGCGTCCCCTCCAAGGCCGCCAGCGCGCCGAGCGTCGCGACGGTTCCAATCACGAGATACGTCACAAGCGAGATGCACGGCGAGATCAGCGACGAGCCGAACTGTGCGCGGAAGCCGCAGCGGCGCAGCTTTTCATTGACCGCGTGGAATTCCTTGACAACGGCTTCCTGCTTATTATAAAGCAGGATCTCGTGATAGCCCGTGTAAAGCTCCGTGACGCGCGCGTTTAAATCGCCGATGGCGGTCTGCTGCGCGGCGAACTGCTTCTGGCTGAAATGCACGACGATGCCGGTAATCAATAGGGCCATGGGCAGGATGATCAGCGCGATCAGCGCGAGCCGTGCGTTGAGCTGGAACATCATCGTGATGGCGAGCACGATGCCCGAAAGGCCGTTGATGATGTTTAGAAGCGTCTGCTGCAATGCGCTCGACAGCGTGTCGACGTCGTTTGTGATGCGGCTTAAAATATCGCCGTACGGGTGCGTGTCGAAGTACTGCACCGGCAGCGCGTGGATCTTTTTCTGGACGGCCGAGCGCAGCGCGCGCATCGTCTCCTGCGTTGCATTCGTCAGCGTGATGGTCGCGGCGGCTTGGCAGGCGGTCTTGCCGAGGTAGAGGGTGAGGAGCGTCGTGAGGATTGGCAGGATGCGGTCAAATTGAATGTGCGCGCCCGGCACGCCGGCGGCCATGTCGGCCGCGTCCGAGGCGAGCTGCGTCGTCACGCTGCCTTCGATGACCGGCGAAAGCGAGTAGAGGAGCGCCTGTGCCACGACGAACACGATCGAAAGCAGGAACACCCAGCGCTGCGGCGCGAGGTAGGGCAACAAAGCGCTCAAGGGCGCGGATGCGTGTTTCCATTTCCGTTTCACGACAAAACCCCCTTCCCGCCGGCGAGTTCCGCCGTATTCAGCTGTGAGGCGGCAATTTCGCGGTAGACCGGGCACGTGTCGAGCAGCTCTTCATGGCGGCCTTGCCCGACGATGGAACCGTGGTCGAGCACGAAGATGCGGTCCGCGTCCATTACGGTCGAGATGCGCTGTGCGACGATCAGAACGATCGCGTCGCCGGTCTCTTTGCGCAGCGCGCGGCGCAGGTTTAAGTCCGTCTGGAAATCGAGCGCCGAGAAGGAATCGTCGAATACGTACACGGCCGGTTTGCGCACGAGCGCGCGGGCGATGGAGAGCCGCTGCCGCTGGCCGCCGGAGACATTCGCGGCGTTTTCGGCGATTGGCGCCGCAAAACCGCCCGGCTTTGCGCGGATGAAGTCCTCTGCCTGGGCAACTTCGGCGGCGTGCACGACCTCCTCGTCGGTCGCGTCCTCCTTGCCGAAGCGGATGTTGTCGGCAATCGTGCCGCTGAAAAGGAACGCCTTCTGCGGCACAAAGCCGATGGCGCGGCGCAGCGACTGCAAATGGAACTGCCGCACGTCGGTGCCGTTTACGCGCACGCTGCCCTTCGTCACGTCATAAAAGCGCGGCAAAAGGCTTACCAGCGCGCTTTTCCCGGAGCCCGTGCTGCCGACGAACGCGACCGTTTCGCCGCGGCGGACCGAAAGCGAGATGTCGTGCAGGATTTCCCCGCCGCCTTCCGGATACGTAAACGAGACGTGCGAAAATGTGATCTCCTCGACGGGCCCTGTGAGCGTTTCCCCGTCTTTCGGGTCCTGCACGAGCGGCTGCGTGTCCAAAACCGCCTGGATGCGCCGCGCGCTGACGGCGGCTTTCGGGTAGATCATGAAGACCATGCTGAACATCAGAATGGAGAACATCGCGTGGAATAAGTAGTCCATAAACGCGGTGAGCTGGCCGATTTCAATCTGCCCGACCTGTAAAAGATGGCCGCCGAACCAGAAGATCAGGCAGACCGCGAAATTCATGACGAGGAAAAACACCGGCTGGGTCATCATCATGAGTTTAAACATGCGCCGGCTTGCCTTGGTGTAGCGCTCGTTTTCCGCTTCAAAGCGCGCCTGCTCCCGCGCGTCGTTGTTAAAAGCGCGCACGACGCGCACACCGGTCAGGTTTTCGCGCGTGATGCGGTTCATATTGTCCTGGGAGGTCTGCTGCTGTTCGCTGACGGGCCGGCTCCATTTGGAAACGAGCACGACGCCCAGCACGATCAGCGGGAATGTCGCGATGACGATGACGGACAGCCGCGGCGAGGCGCGCAGCGTCAGGATAAAGCTCGCGCACATCATGACCGGCGTCATCAAGGCGGTGCGGAACAGCGCGTTTAAAAACAGCTGGATTTGGAACGCGTCGTTGTTTGTGCGCGTGATCATTGAGGCGATGCCGAATTTCCCGAATTCCGCGTGGGAAAAGGTCTGGGCTTTGCGGAATACCTCTTCGCGGATGTCGGCGGTGATGTTCGTCGAAAGCCGCGCGCAGCAGAAGCCCAGAAGGACCGTGCCCGCAACGCCCACCACCGCAATCACGGCGCATACGCGCCCGGCCTGCCAGATGGCAGCTGGGTCCCCCTGCATGATGCCGCCGTCGATCATTTCGGCGACCATCGTTGGGAGACCCAGCTCAGCGAGTGCAAATCCGAAAACGGAAAGGAAGTCCAGCACAAACCATCCTTTATACCGCTTCAGGTAGTGTAAGATTAAGCGCATACAATCTCCTTTCTCTGCGGGTGATTCCCGCCCTATTCTTGTCTACCATGTTGCAGAAGATTTGTCAAGTATGTCGAGAAAGATCGATATTCTACGCAAAAAGAACCCCCGCTTGCTGTGCATCTTTCACAACAAGCGGGGGAAGTTTATGTTTTTCGGATAAACTCGGTTTTACACACCGGGCATTTGATCTGGATTTTTCCCTTTCCGCGCGGCACCCGCAGCGTCGCCTTGCAGTGCGGGCAGCGGAAATACCGGCACACCTTGCGGTCGCGCCACCGGCTGCGCATCGTAGAACCCCAGCGGGTGACCGGCTGCACAATGGTCAAAAATTTCTGGTTTTCCCGCCGGCGCTTCTCCTCGTTGCGCGAAAACATGCGGAAAACGACCAAAACGAACAAAAGGACTGCGAGCGCAAACAGGATGAAGAACACCGGCCCGCGCACAAAATTTTCTACAATCGTGAGGAAAATCGCCGCCAGCATCATGACAAGGTTCAGTTGGTCCACCCCATGCCGACCATACATGAATCTTTGCAGCCAATCCATCGTATTGCCCCTTTCTAAATCTGCCATAGTTCTCTATCAAACAAAATTGTAATACAGGGTGTACCCGTTTGCAATGGCGGCGAAAAAGTTTTACAAGCCGTTCAAAGATCGTACATTTTCTCACTGCAAAAAGCGGGCGAAGAGCGGATAAACTGGGCTTTTCTAGGCTAGGCATTGCCCTTTTGGCGTGCTATAATATCAAAAATAGAAGAAGCGCCGTGCGAAAGCATCGCGGTGCTTTTCCAAAAGACCGAAGGAGGGGGTCCCATTGGGGACGGAAAAATTGTATGAACAAGACCCGTATCTGCGGGTTTTCCACGCACAGGTGCTGTCCTGTGAAAAAGCGAAGCAGGGGTGGCTCGTTGTGCTCGACCGCACGGCGTTTTATCCGGAAGGCGGCGGCCAGCCCGGCGACCAGGGCGTGCTCGACCGCATCAACGTCCTGGACACGCATGAAAAAGGGGAAACGGTCGTCCATTTGACGGACGCGCCGATCCCCGCCGGCACGCGCGTGACCGGCGGGGTCAACTGGAGCCTGCGCCATCTGCATATGCAGGAGCACACGGGGGAGCATATTTTATCGGGCCTTCTGCACCGCTTTTACGGCGCGACGAACGTCGGGTTCCACATGGGGGCCGCGTGCGTCACGCTCGACGTAGACCGGCCGCTGACACCCGAGCAGGTTGCGGTCTGTGAGCGCCTGGCGAATGCGGCCATTTGGGAAAATGTGCCCGTTGAGATTTCGTATCCGGACGAAGAGACGCTCGCACATATGGAGTACCGCAGTAAAAAAGCGCTTTCGGGCCGCGTGCGCATCGTGACGATCCCGGGATATGACGTGTGCGCGTGCTGCGGCACGCATGTCGCGCGCACGGGGGAAATCGGCCTTTTAAAGGTTTTAAACGTCATGCATTATAAGGGCGGCGTGCGCATTTCGATTGTCTGCGGCCGGCGCGCGCTTTCCGATTATACGGAAAAGCTCGGCACCGTCGCGCGGCTTTCCAATACGCTTTCCGCAAAGCCGGAAGGTGTCTGCGCGGCGGTGGACCATCTGCTTGCGGAAAAGGAACAGGCGGACGCCGAGAAGGCGGCCGCGCAGGAGCGGCTGTTTCAGTTGCTCGCCGCGTCGGTGCAGCCGCTAGGGAACGGCTGGGCGTTCGTCTTCGAGGAAGGCCTTTCCCCGGACGCCCTGCGCAGGCTCAGCCTGCACCTGTGCGAGCGCCGCGCGTGCGCGGCGGCGTTCAGCGGCGGGCCCGGGCAGTACGCGTATGCGCTCGCCTCGCAGAAGCTGGACCTGCGCCCGGTCAGCAAGGCGTTTAACGCGGCGTTTTCCGGCCGCGGCGGCGGCAAGCCGAACCTTGTGCAGGGCCGCGTGGGGGCGGCGTCGTTGGACGCGCTGCGCGATTGGATTGCAAAACAGGAACAGGGGGAGACAGCATGACGAAGCCAGAACAGGTTTTACAGGATATGGCCCTTTACAATGCCCCGGACGTCCGCCGCATCGAGCATGCGATGAAGGTTTATGCCTGGGCAAGCCTTTTCGGCGTGCAGGAGGGCCTTTCGGAGCGCGGCCTTTATACGCTGCGGCTCGCGGCCGCGCTGCATGATATTGGGATTCACGAGGCGGAGAAAAAGCACCACTCGAGCGCCGGCGTTTACCAGGAGCAGGAGGGGCCGGCCATCGCGCGGCAGCTGCTGTCTTTGCGGGAAGTCCCCGCGCCGGTTATCGAGCGCGTGTGCCATTTAATCGGCCGCCACCACACGTATACGGGCATCGACGGCCCCGACTGCCAGCTTTTGATTGAGGCCGATTTCATGGTCAATATCGAGGAAGACGCATTGGGGCGCGACGCGGTCGAAACGATTCGCGAAAAGATTTTCCGCTCGCAGACAGGCATCCAGGCGCTCGAGGCGATGTATCTCGGCCGGACGCCGGTGTGACCGCAGTTCCCTTTTTTGGCCGGTGCTGCGGGGGATTTCCCTGTATATTTTCAAAAGCGCCGCCCTGAAAATCCGGGTTTTAGGGCCGGTTTGGGTGCGCAAGGGGCGGTTTTTGCGCATGTTTCTTGCAAAAAGCCTTCTAACCGATTATAATAATCCCAAAATCCAAAATATGCGGAAAGGGAGGGCACCGGCGTGCACATAGCGGCCATTGTTGCGGAATATGACCCGTTTCACAGCGGGCATGCGTACCTTGTGCAGCAGGCGCGATCACACGGCGCCACCCATGTGGCGGCGGTCTTAAGCGGGAATTTCCTGCAGCGCGGCGCGCCGGCGTGTTTTTCAAAGTGGACGCGCGCGCGGCAGGCACTTGCCTGCGGGGTGGACCTCGTCGTTGAGCTGCCGCTGCCGTGGGCGATGGCCGGCGCGGAGACGTTTGCGCGCGGCGGCGTGGCCCTGGCGGCGGCGCTGGGCGCCGAAGTCCTCGTGTTCGGCAGCGAATGTGGCGGCGCGGCGGCGCTCGACGGCCTCGCGCAGGCGCTGCTGTCGCCGGCGTTTTCGCAGGCAGTGCGCCGGGCGCTTTCCCAGGGCATCTCCTTCGCGGCGGCGCGGGAGCAGGCGGCCGCTTCCCTTTTGGGGGCGCAGCAGGCACGCCTTTTGGAGGCGCCGAATAATATCTTGGGGGTCGAATACGCGAAGGCCGTCCGGCTGCAGGGGGCGCCGCTTTCTTTACAGACCGTTAAAAGGGTCGGCGCCGGGCACGGTTCGGACGCGGAAAGCGCGTTCCCGTCCGCTTCGCGCATCCGCAAGGCGCTTTTAAATGGAGAACCCTGGGGTGCTGGCATGCCGCGGGAAAGCGTGCGGGAAGCGCGGCGCGCACTTTCCCAGGGCCTTGCCCCGGCCTCCCTTTCGCATGTGGAGCGCGCCGTCCTGGCAAAGCTGCGCACGATGACGCCGGAAGAGATGGCCCGGCTGCCCGACGTGCGCGAAGGGCTCGAAAACCGGCTGTATGCCGCGTCGCGCACGGCGGGGTCGCTCGAAGACTTGTATGCGCGGGTCAAAACGAAGCGCTACAGCCACGCGCGCATCCGGCGGGCGGTCCTCTCTGCCTTTTTGGGAGTAGAGGCGGGCCGGGCGCAGGGCACGCCGCCGTATCTGCGCGTATTGGGCTTTACGAAAGCCGGCCGGGCGCTTTTGGGCGCCTGCCGCCTGCCGCTCGTTGTGCGCGCGTCGGACCGCGGAAAGCTCGGCACCCGCGCCCAGGCGCTTTTGGCGCTCGAGAGCACGGCGACGGACCTTTGGGCGCTGTGCCTGCCGCAGCCCGCACCGGCGGGGCTCGATTTTTCGATGGGTGTGGCGGCAGTGTGAAGAAGCAGGGGGGAAATACATTGGGGATTGAACGAAGAGAGGTTTTAGACGAGGAGTTCGGCCGTTGTATTTATATGGAGAACCATTTCATCCATTTGATGGTTTCCATCGATTACGGCCCGCGCATCGTTTCCCTGGGATTTTTGGACGGCGAAAATCTTTTCTATCACGACGAAGAGGGCCGCCACGTCCACGCGAATGACGAGTGGAAGGCGTATTATGGGGAAGAGCGCCGGTTCCATCTGTATGGCGGCCACCGCCTGGCGGTCGCGCCGGACCGCATGCCGCAGTCATATTATCCGGACACGGAACCCGTGGTGTATACGCCGCTGACCGGCGGGATGCGCTTTACGCCCCCGAAGCAGCGCGAAAACGATCTGCAGTTTTCGCTGGATGTCATGATGGGCGAGGACGCGTCGGATTTAATGCTCGTGCAGTATATGAAAAACTGTTCGCATGAGGAAAAGCGGCTGTCTTTGAGCGGCTGCACGATGTTCGCGCCCGGCGGCGTCGCGATCCTCCCGCAAAACCGCGGCCGTGAGGAAAAGCACCTGCCCAACCGCAACGTGACGATGTGGCCGTTTTCCTCGTTTCGCGATGAGCGCCTGTCGCTGGGCGACCGGTATATCCTCGTGCAGCAGGCGGAGTCGGACCGCCTTTTGAAGTTCGGCATCAACGACGTGCTCGGCTGGGCGGCGTATTCGAACCGCGGCGTGACGGTGCTCAAGCGCTTTGTCCACACGCAGGGGCAGGTCTATCCGGATTTCGGCTCCTCGCTCGAGATGTACCTTTGCAGCGATTACGCGGAGCTGCGCTCGCTGTCTCCGCTTGTGACGCTGGCGCCTGGGGAGACGCTGCGCCATGTGGAGAACCTCGCCCTGATGCGCGTGCCCGATTTGAAATTCGGCGCGTCCGAGGAGCAGGTCGAGGCGTTTGTCTATAACCTGAAGCTGTGAAGCCCGCCGCGGGGCCTTTAAAAAAGCAGAGAATTTAGAAAAAAGCCATGCCGGAAAGGGAAGCGCCTTTCCGGCATGGCTTTTTGTCTGCGGTTTTTGCGTGTCCAAACGGCCGGACTCAGGCGATCGGATACATGTCCGGCACATGCGCGTGGTAGATCGCGATGTGCGTAAAGCCGAGACTCTCGAGCAGCGCCAGGCCGTCTTCCACCCCGCTTGCCACATCGGCCCAGCGGTGTGCGTCGCTGCCGATCGTCACGCGCTTGCCGCCGAGTTCGCGGTAGCGGCGCAGGATGGGCTCGTCGGGGATCGTCGTGCCGAGCTTCTGGCGCAGGCCGCTCGTGTTGAGCTCCAGGCTCAGCCCTTTGTCGATCAGGGCCTTGAGCACCGCGTCGATCTGCTCCCAATACGGATCGTACGACAGTGCAATGCCGTGGTCGCCCTGTGCATAGCGCCACGGATACGTCATATGCGCGAGTGAATCGAACCCGCCCCACTGCACCATTGCCAGCATCTCATCGAAATACGTGTGCAAAAGCGCCGGCAGGTCTGCCGTCTCATAGGAAATGTCGTAAAAGTCCGGCTGGCCGGAGACGTTGTGCAGGCTTCCAAGGACGAAGTCGTAGTCACACATGGAAAGCGCTTCTTCCGCCGCCTTGAGATCCTGCATCGGCTGCCCCAATTCGATGCCCGCATACACATGCAGCTTGCCGTGGAACACGGCCGCTGCCTTGCGCGCTTCAAAGTAGGACTGCCGGATCGCGCGGTTATAGCCCTCGTCGTAATAGCGGTGGCATTCGCAATGGTCGGTGATCGTCAATGCGAAAAGCCCCTGCCGCGTCGCACTGTCACACAGCATCATTGCCGGGTCTACACCGTCAAAACTGCAGTCGGTGTGGCAATGGTTGTCCGATAAATATCGGTAACGCATGGTTTCCCTCCTTGTTTCCAATCCGGCCGCGCATGCCGGATTTTGCGGTTCTCCCTGCTTTGAGATCGTCTGAAAAAGGCGCCGCGGCCGTACAGGAAGCCCGTGCCGCGGCGCTTTTTGTATAGACAAATTCATTGTACCACATTTGTCCGGTAAATCCTACAGGTCAGGTGCCCAGTTCGCTCCGCATCCAAAAGAAAGATTTTTGACAGTTTGCTAGGTGCCTGTGTAAAAAAGGAGCATTGACAAGCGTGGAAATCTCGTTCATAATGAAAAGACAGGATTTTCTGATTCGCGGTCTCCTTTTGAAACGCGCAGGGAAGCCTTGCAAATCGAATGAACCGGAGGAATCAAAATGCGTGCTGTGATTACCGTTATTGGGAAAGACATGGTTGGGATTCTGGCGAAAGTCTCCGCCATCTGCGCCGAGAACAGCGTCAATGTGCTGGAAGTCACGCAGTCGGTCCTGCAGGACCTGTTCGCGATGATCATGCTTGTGGATATCTCAAAGTCGAAGGTCTCGATCGGCGAGCTTTCCGACCAGTTTACGGAGCTTGGAGAGCGGGAAAATCTCAAGATCCACGTGATGCACGAGGATATCTTCAATTCCATGCATAAGATTTGATGAAGAAAGATTAGGAAAAGGGGACGGTGAAACGATGATCGACACCCATGATATACTCGAAACGATCCAGATGATCGACAACGAAAACCTCGACATCCGCACGATTACGATGGGCATCTCGCTGCTCGACTGCATCGACAGCGACCCCGACCGCGCCTGCGACAAAATCTACGACAAAATCTGCCGCTACGCCGGGAAACTCGTGGAGACGGGCGAGCAGATCAGCAAGGATTACGGCATCCCGATTATCCACAAGCGCATTTCCGTGACGCCGATCGCCCTCGTGGCGGGCGCCTGCCCGGACCGCGACCCGGTGCGCTTTGCGCATGCGCTCGACCGCGCGGCGAAGACAACGGGCGTCAACTTTATCGGCGGCTATTCGGCGCTGGTGCACAAGGGCTTCGGCCCGGGGGATTACGGCTTGATCGAGAGCATTCCCCAGGCGCTTGCCGAGACGGAGTTCGTTTGCTCGAGCGTCAATATCGGCACGACGAAGGCGGGCATCAACATGGATGCCGTCAAGAAGATGGGCCAGGTCGTCGTGCGTGCGGCCGAGGCGACGAAGGAGAAAAACTGCATCGGCCCGGCGAAACTCGTCGTATTCTGCAACGCGCCCGAGGATAACCCGTTCATGGCGGGTGCGTTCCACGGCGTCGGCGAGCCGGACTGCGTGATTAACGTCGGCGTTTCCGGTCCCGGCGTCGTGCGCGCGGCGCTGCACAAGTGCCCGGACGCCGATTTAAGCGAGGTCGCGAACGTCGTCAAGAAGACCGCGTTTAAGATCACGCGCATGGGCCAGCTCGTCGCGCAGGAGGCAAGCCGCCGGCTGTGTGTGCCGTTTGGCATTGTCGACCTGTCGCTGGCGCCGACGCCGGCCGTCGGCGATTCGGTGGCGCATATTCTCGAGGAGATGGGCCTCGAAAGCTGCGGCGCGTGCGGCACGACGGCGTGCCTGGCGCTGTTAAACGACGCCGTTAAAAAGGGCGGCATCATGGCCAGCTCCCACGTCGGCGGCCTTTCCGGCGCCTTTATCCCGGTTTCGGAGGATGCCGGCATGATCGACGCGGCAAAGCGCGGCGCGCTGACGATTACGAAGCTCGAAGCGATGACGGCCGTGTGCAGCGTGGGCCTCGATATGATCGTGATCCCCGGCGACACGCCCGCCTCCATCATTTCCGCCATCATCGCGGACGAGGCGGCCATCGGCATGGTCAACAGCAAGACGACCGCCGTGCGCGTGATCCCGGCCATCGGGAAGGAAGTCGGCGACATGCTCGACTTCGGCGGCCTGCTCGGCAGCGGCCCCGTGATGGAGGTAAACCGCTGGTCGCCCGAAAAATTCATCAGCCGCGGCGGCCGCATCCCGGCCCCGATGCAGAGCCTGAAGAACTGACGGCTTTTTTGGGCTTTCTTGGCCGCCGGCGTTTCCGCGCCCGTTTCCACTTTTCCCTGCAATGCTTGGGAAAAGTGTGAAAGAAACCGCGCTTGTTCATTTTTTGTTCACGATTTGCCGCGCGAAGGGTGCTATAATGAACACGCCTCAATCAGGAATTTCCAAAAATTTTTCATTATTGCCTGCGACCACGCGGCAGACAGCTGGGAACCGAAAGAGGAATCCCGCAAGACGGAGGTGTTGTGTATGAAAGATTTGATCCAAAGAATTGTCGACATCGACCGCGAAGCGCAAAAGCTGACGGAAGAGGCGCAGCAGGAGCAGCGCAATTCCACGCAGGACATCGAAAAGCAGCGCGAGCAGATCCGGTCGAAGTACATGCAGGAGGCGCGTGCCCGCATCGCCCAGGAGGAACCGGCGCAGCGCGCCCAGGCCGAAGAGACCTGGAAAAAGACAAAGGCGCACTACGATGCCGTCCGGGAGCGCATGGAAGCGCAGTACCGGGAAAACGGCGGCCGCTGGGTGCAGCAGCTCGTAGACCGCGTATTGGGAGCGTGAACGTATGGCGAAATCAAATGCAGCCATTGTCAGCAAAGCGCTCACCATGTACGGCAGGCGCCTAAAGCAGGAGGACTGGGAAAGCCTTTTAAACTGCAAGAGCGTCCCGGAGGCCGCGGCGTATTTGAAGGCGAACACCGTTTACGGGGATGTGCTTGCGGATATCCAAGAGTCGAACATCCACCGCGGCGAGCTCGAGGACCTTCTGCGCACAAAGCTCACGCGCGACGTCGCGCGGCTTTCCATTTATGACCGCAACGTCGGCAAAGGTGTGGGGCACTTCTTAATCGGCATGCAGGAAATCCGCATGGTGATGCGAAACATCGTGCGCGTCGATGCGCACAGGCCGACCCCCGCGTATTCGGCGGCGCCGCTTCTGCGCGACAGCAGCCGGCTGAACATTTACGGGTTGGAGCAGGCCACGACGTTCGCGCAGATTATGGAGGCCTTAAAGGGCAGCGCCTACTATAAAAAGGTGGAGCCGTTTTATCCGGCCGACGGCGATTTTAAGGACTATACGGGCCTGGAAAATGCGCTGTATACGGATCTTTACAACGCGCTGTATGACGCGGTCGAACACCACAGCACGCCGATTGCACGCCAGCAGCTGCACGGGATGCTCGACGATTATATCGATTTGGAAAACTATTCGCGCATTTTGCGGCTGAAGTCCTATTATCATGTGCCGGACCAGAAAATCCGCCAGTGCCTGTTGCCGTTTGGCAGCATCTCCAAAAAGAAGCTGCTCGAGATGGCCACGGCGGACACCACCCAGCAGGTGACGGCCATCATGGGGACGACGCGCGTCGGGAAGCGCACGCTGCGCTTTATGGAGGACACCGCAGACCAGCTCAAGCTCGTGGTGCGCTACAAAGACGCGCATAAGAATCTCGTTTTCAGCACGCAGTCGGGCGTCGTCATGCTGTCGTACGTCTATGTGATGGACACCGAGATGCAGGCGCTGATCCATCTGATCGAGGGGATCCGCTACAAGATTCCGCCGGCACAGATCCGGCGCCTGCTGTCCCCATATCATTTTCTATGAAAGGAGCATCCCACATTGGCTGTCATCAAAGTCAAAGTTGTCAGCATCATCGGGCGCATGCAGGAACTCGACCGTGTGACGGAGATCTGCGGGCGCAGCGGGTTTTTCCATCCGGACAACGCGCTGCAGTTCTATGAGAACACGGAAGCGTTCACGCCGTTAAGTGAAGAAAACCGCTACGCGACGGCCCTGCAGCGATTAAACGATGCCTTGCAGATTATCAACAAAGAGCCGCGGCTTCTGCCGGACGAAGAGGTACAGAGCCTGCCCTATACGGACGACGATGCGTTCTCTTATGTGGACACGCTGTGTGAGAAACTGACCGCCGTGCAGACCGCGCGCACGCAGACGCAGAAAGCGCTCGAGGAATGCACGCAGGAAGCGCAGAATATGAGCCATTTTGTCGGGCAGAACATGAACCTCGACGAAATCCGCTCCTGCAAATTCATCAAAGTCCGCTTCGGCTCGATCCCCGAAGAGAGCGCCGAGCAATTGGAGACGACATACCGGGATCATCCGTATGTGACGTTTTTCCCGTGCACGAAAAGCCATCGCCGGCTTTGGGGCGTGTACATGTGCCCGATCGACCAGGCGGACACCGTCGACGGGATTTTCCGCACGCTTTACTTCCAGCGGCTGCGCTTGAAGGAAATTACAAGCACGCCGGAGGAGACGGTCCAGCGCCTGGAAGCACAGGCGTCGACGCTCCGAAAGAAGCTCGAGACGCTTTCCCAGCAGGGGGAGGCCATCTGGAAGGAAGAGGCGGACGCCTGCGGGCGCATTTACTCCTACCTTTCGGAGCGCAACACGTTCTTCGGCATCCGCCGTCACGCGGCGTGCTACCACGACAATTTCATCCTCGCCGGCTGGATCCCCGCGTCGGAGGAAAAAGCCTTTACCGAGGAATTAGACGGCCTGGAGAGCATCGAGTATAACCTCGAAAGCGGCGACAACGAGCTGTCCCATTCGCCGCCGGTCAAGCTCAAGAATAAGGCCCTGGTGCGGCCGTTCGAGACGTTCGTCGAGATGTACGGCATGCCCAACTACAAAGAGATCGACCCGACGCCGCTTGTGGCCATCCTCTACACGGTCCTTTACGGCATCATGTTTGCCGATACGGGCCAAGGGCTGTGCCTGGCGTTTTTCGGCTTCTTCTACATGTGGCGCAAACGCCATATGCCGGTCGGGCGCGTGCTGCTGCCGTGCGGCATCAGCGCCGCGATTTTCGGCGTGATCTTCGGCTCATGGTTCGGCTATGAAGATTTCTTCGACCCGCTCTACCACGCGCTCGGGTTTGCGGAAAAGCCCATCAGCGTGATGGAGGGCAATACCACGATGATGATCATCTTGATTTCGGTCTGCATCGGGTTTGTGTGCATCTCCATCGCGATGCTTCTAAACATCTATTCGGCCATCCGGCGCAAGAACTGGGCGCGGGCACTGATTAACCCCAACGGCTTAGCGGGGCTTGTGTTCTACTGGGTCCTGCTGTTCGGCGTGGTGCTGCCGATGTTTACGGGCGGCTCGATGCTGCCGGTGCCGGCGCTGATTGTGCTGCTCGGGGCGCCGCTTGTGCTTTTGTTCTTGCAGGGGCTTTTCGAGAACCTGTTCGCACACAGGCCCGCGAAGCCGCCGAAGATGGGCGAATTTTTGGTGCAGAGCTTCTTTGAGCTTTTCGAACAGCTTCTGTCGCTTTTGAGCAACACGGTTTCGTTTCTGCGTGTCGGCGCGTTCGTGCTCGTCCATTCGGGCATGATGACGATGGTCTTCACGCTGGCCAATATGGCCGGCGCGGACGGCACGTTCGGCAATCTGCTGATCGTCATCATCGGCAACGTGATCGTCGGCGTGTTCGAAGCGCTTCTGGTGGCCATCCACGTGCTGCGTCTGAATTTCTATGAGATGTTCAGCCGCTTCTACGACGGCGACGGCCGTCCGTTCGCGCCGGTGCAGGTCAACAGCCTGCAGAAGGCGTAACGGCTTCCGATTTTGTCGATTCTATTTATAAAAAATTCTTTATAAAAAATTCTAAATACTGCCTTTTTGGAGGGGACTCTTATGACAGCTATCATTTTGGCCATTCCGGTCGTATTCCTGGTCGTTTCCGTAATTCTCGCAACGCGCGCGGTCAACCGCGGCAAGAAACCCCGCACGGCGCTTCTGGCGCAGGTCTTTACATTCCTGCTTGTCGGCGCTTTGTGCTTTGCAACGAGCCTTGGCGTCCACGCGGCGGACGTTGCCTCCTCGAGCTCCACGGGCTTAGGGCTGATCGGCATGGGCCTGGCTGTGGGCCTTGGCGGCATCGGCGGCGGCATCGCCGTCGGCCCGTCCGCTGCGGCCGCAATCGGCGCGACGAGCGAAGACCCGAAGAACTTCGGTAAATCCATCATCTTCGTGGCATTGGGCGAAGGCATCGCGCTTTATGGCCTTTTGATCTCCATCATGATCATGACCCAGCTGTGAGGCGGACACCATGCGTTTTTATCTGATCAGCGACAATGTCGACACCCAGGTCGGCATGCGGCTTGCGGGGATTGACGGGGTCGTCGTCCACACGGCCGAGGAGGTCAAGGACGCGCTCAAACAGGCGACCGCCATGCCGGACGTTGCCGTTATTTTAATCACGGCGACGCTTCTGCAGCTGTGCCCGGAGCTGATTTATGACCTCAAACTGAAGATGAAGCACCCGCTGATCGTTGAGATCCCTGACCGGCACGGAAACGGCCGCACGAAGGATTCCATTACCGAGTACGTCCGCGAGGCGATCGGCGTTAAAATCTAAGCGGGGAGGCAAATGGAAAGATGGCTCAGGAAAAATTGATGACGTCAAACGACGAAAAAATCGATAAATTTCAATCGGCAATTCACCATTACGCGACGCAGCAGCGCAATAAAATTCTGCAGGAAGTGGAAGCCTACCGCAGCCGCGTGCTGGAACAGGCGCGCCAGGAGGCTTTGCACGAGACGCGCGGGTTAATCCAGCAGGAGCGCGCGCAGACGAAAAACCGGATCCTGCGCGAGATGGCGCTGCGGGAGCAGGAGGTGCGCCGCGATTTGCTGACGCGCCGCCAGGAGATCACGGAAGAGGTTTTCCAAAAGGCGAAGGACGCCCTGCGCGCGTTTGCCGCATCGGAGGCGTACGCGGCGTTTCTGGAGCGCGCCGTCCAAGAGGCGGCTGCGCTCTTTACGGCCGGCGACACGGTGTTCTGCATGCGCCCGGAAGACAGCAAATGGCAGAAGACCGTGCAGAAGGCGTTTGGCGCCCCGTGCACCTTTGCACAGGACGGCAAGATTCATTTGGGCGGCTTTGTCGTGCGCAGCAAATCGCTCGGCCTTGCTGCGGACCAGACGCTCGACGCAATGCTCGAAGACCAGCGCGCGTGGTTTGAGGCCAATGCCGGCCTTTCGATCGAATAAGGAGGGAGGGAGCATATGACACAGGACTGCATTTATGGAATCAACGGCCCGGTCATCACCGTCAAGGAATCGCACTCGTTTTCGATGATGGAGATGGTTTACGTCGGCCGTGAGCACTTAGTCGGCGAGGTTATCGGTGTAAACGATCACTTCACGACGATCCAGTGCTATGAGGAGACGACGGGGTTAAAGCCCGGCGAACCGGTGGAAGGCACCGGCGCGCCGATGAACGTGACCTTGGGCCCCGGCATCCTCGACAACATTTTTGACGGCATCGAGCGCCCGTTGAAGGCGATTGCGGAAGCCTCCGGCTCGTTTATTGCGCGCGGCAGCAACGTTTCCGCGTTAAACGAGGACCGCGTCTGGGACGTGACGGTGACGCGCAAGATCGGCGACGAGCTTTCCGGCGGCGACATCTACGCGACCTGCCCGGAAACGCAGATCATCGAGCACCGCTCGATGGTGCCGCCGAACCTTTCGGGCAAAGTGACGTTCGCGGCGCCGAGCGGCCCGCATAAGGTCAACGATACGATCCTTGAGATCCTCGACGGCAACGGCGTCACCCACAAGCTGACGCTCTGCCAGAAGTGGCCGATCAAACAGCCGCGCCCGGTCAAAAAGCATTTGCCAAGCCAGATCCCGCTGGTCACCGGCCAGCGCATCGTCGATACGATGTTCCCGCTCGCGAAGGGCGGCGCCGCGGCGATCCCGGGCGGTTTCGGCACGGGCAAGACGATGATGCAGCATCAGCTCGCAAAATGGTGCGACGCGGACATCATCATTTACGTCGGCTGCGGCGAACGCGGCAACGAGATGAGCCAGGTGCTCGAGGAGTTCAGCGAACTCATCGACCCGAAGAGCGGCCGCCCGATGACGGACCGCACGGTGCTCATCGCGAACACCAGCAACATGCCCGTTGCGGCCCGTGAGGCGTCCATTTATACCGGCGTCACGCTCGCGGAATACTACCGCGATATGGGCTACCACGTGGCCATGATGGCCGACTCGACCTCCCGCTGGGCGGAAGCGCTGCGCGAGATCAGCGGCCGCCTCGAAGAGATGCCCGCCGAAGAGGGCTTCCCGGCATACCTGCCCAGCCGCCTGGCCCAGTTCTATGAACGCGCCGGCATGGTCGAAAACTTAAACGGCTCCGACGGCTCCGTCACCTTAATCGGCGCGGTCTCGCCGGCCGGCGGCGACTTCTCCGAGCCGGTCACGCAGAACACGAAGCGCTTTACGCGCTGCTTCTGGGCATTGGACAAATCCCTTGCCTACGCGCGCCATTACCCGGCCATCAACTGGATGGACAGCTACAGCGAATATCTGCCCGACCTGACGGATTGGTATAACCAGAACCTCGGCGAAGAGTTCCTCGAGTACCGCAGCCAGATCAACCAGATCCTCCAGGAGGAAAACAAGCTCATGGAGATCGTCAAACTCATCGGCGCGGACGTCCTGCCGGACGACCAGAAACTCGTCATCGAGATTGCCCGTGTGGTGCGCGTCGGGTTTTTGCAGCAGAACGCGTTCCATCAGGAGGACACGTTCGTCCCGATGGAAAAGCAGAAGCGCATGATGCGCACGATTCTGCACCTGTATGCGCGCGCAAAGCAGCTGGTTGCGGCCAGCATCCCGATTTCGACGATCCTCGCGACCGGGCTTTTCGATAAGATTGTCAAGATGAAGTATGACGTCCCGAATAACCAGCTCGAGAAATTCGACGCGTATATCCAAGAGATCGACACGGCGATGGACGCCATTGTGCAGGCATAAGGAGGTGTGCAGGATGATTTTGGATTATGTAGGCGTTAAGGAAATCAACGGCTCCTTCCTTGTGCTCGACCACGTCCCGAACGCCTCCTCGGAAGAGATGGTCTCCATCCGCTTAGAGAGCGGGGAGGTCCGCCAGGGCCGTGTCGTCCAGATTGAGGGCGACCGCGTCTTTATCCAGGTCTTTGAAGGCACGAACAACGTCTCTTTGGACAACACGGAGACGCGCCTTCTGGCCCACCCGATGGAGCTGCCGCTTTCGCCGGAAATTTTGGGCCGCGTGTTTAACGGCGTCGGCCAGCCGATCGACGGCCTGGGCGATATTTTCCCGGTAAAGCGCGCCGACATCAACGGCACGCCGATTAACCCCGTCAGCCGCGTGTACCCGAAGAACTACATCAATACGGGTATTTCGACGATTGACACGCTGATGACGCTGATCCGCGGGCAGAAGCTGCCGATCTTCTCGGGCGACGGCATGAAGCACAACGAGCTGGCCGTGCAGATCGCGCGCCAGGCAAAGATTGTGGACAAAAACGGTTCGAACAATTTCTGCATCGTGTTTGCCGCCATGGGTGTCAAATACGACGTCGCGGAATACTTCCGCAAGAGCTTTGAGAGCAGCGGCGTATTGGGCCGCGTTGTGATGTTTTTAAACCTCGCAAACGACCCGATTTCCGAACGTGTGCTCACGCCGCGCTGCGCGCTGACGGCGGCCGAATACCTCGCGTTTGACCTGGGGATGCACGTGCTCGTCATCATGACCGATATGACCAGCTACTGCGAAGCCCTGCGTGAGACCTCCTCGAGTAAGGGCGAGATCCCGGGCAGAAAGGGCTATCCGGGTTATCTGTACAGCGACCTCGCGTCGCTTTACGAACGCGCCGGCATCGTGCGCGGCAAGAGCGGCAGCGTGACGCAGATCCCGATCCTCACGATGCCGAACGACGACCTGACCCATCCGGTGCCGGACTTGACGGGCTACATTACGGAAGGGCAGATCCAGCTCGACCGCGGCCTCGACGCGTCCGGCGTCTATCCGCCGATCAGCGTCCTGCCGTCGCTGTCGCGTCTGATGAAGGACGGCATCGGCGAGGGCTTTACGCGCGAAGACCACAGCGCCGTTTCGAACCAGCTCTTTGCCGCGTATTCGAAGGTGATGGATGCGCGTTCGCTCGCGTCCGTTATCGGCGAAGAGGAACTTTCCCCGATCGACCAGCAGTACCTGGCCTTTGGCCGGCTGTTTGAGTCCAGGTTTGTCAACCAGGGCTTTAACGAGAACCGCACGATTGAGGAGAGCCTCGACCTCGGCTGGGAGCTCCTCTCGACTCTGCCGCGCGGCGAACTCGACCGCGTCGACGACGCCATCCTCGATAAGTACTATGAACCGGCGAAGGCCCGTGCCGCCGCGCGGGCGAAGGCCGACAAACAGAGCGCGGACGCAGCGCTCCAGTAAGTGAGGGGGTGGGCGTATGGCAAACACGACAGTCCCTACCAAAGGGAACCTGCTCGCGGTCAAAAAGACCCTGCAGTTAAGCCGCACAGGCTTTGAGCTTTTGGACCGCAAGCGCAACATCCTGATTCGCGAGATGATGCAGCTGATCGACCGCGCCAACGAGATCCAGTCAAAGATCGACGATACGTACACGGCAGCCTACGCCGCCCTGCAGACCGCCAACATCACGCTGGGCATCTGCAGAGACTGGGCGTACACCGTGCCGATCGACAACGGCCTGACGGTCGCCTACCGCAGCGTCATGGGCGTCGAGATTCCGATGGTCGAGCTCGAGGAGCCGCCCCAGCAGGAACCCGCGCCGTTCGGCCTCGTCGACACGAACACGGCCCTGGACCTTGCCTACTGCAAGTTCCAGGAGGTAAAGGAATTGACCGCCAAGCTCGCAGAGGTGGAAAACAGCGTTTACCGCTTAGCCGATGCGATCAAAAAGACGCAGAAGCGCGCGAATGCCTTGAAGAACATCATGATTCCGCGCTTCACGGCGACGGTCAAGTTCATCACCGAGTCGCTCGAAGAGAAGGACCGCGAGGAGTTCTCGCGCATGAAGGTCATCAAGCGCCAGAAAGAAAAGCAGGCGCAGGAAGATGCCGAATTCGCAAAGGAAACGGCACCCTCCGAAAGTGCCTGATCGATTCTCATTGGAAAAAAGCGGCCCCAAAGCGGGAGGTATGATGCCTCCCTGTCTTGGGGCCGCTTTTCTTTTTCTCAGTTTTTTAAAACGGCGCAGGAAAAAGCCCGGAGGGCGGGCCGCAGGCGGCTTTCCCTTCCGGGCTTTTTGCTTTTTATAGAGCGCTTACAGGATGCGCCGTACCCCGGGAATCCACTTTAGAAGCCACGTGATACCAAACGAGATTGCGAAAATCACCGCAATCAGCAGGACGAACGCGAGCACGCCGCCCTCGTAGGGGTTAAAGCCCCAATAGCGCAAAAACAGGCGCACAAAGATCATATGGATTAGATAGATCCCCAGCGAACAGCGGTCGATCTGCAAGAGAATCCTGCGCACGATGCCGCGGCCCTTGCAGCGCGTGACGAGCGCGAAGAACCCGGCCGACTGCGCGATCACAAGGATGGAGGAATAGCCCCAAAGCGCTTCGAGCTGGGCGATGCCGGTCTGCAGGCGCACGGCGGTCAATACCACGAGCAGCGCCGTCGAGAGCAGCAGCAAAAGCCACGCGATGCCTGTATGCATCTGCGGGTTCCGCTTATGGATCCAGTAGCCGCAGAACAGGTAGAACGGGTAAATCGTCGAGACGTGGATGTAAAACCCGCAGTCAACCCACTGTTCGAGAAGCGGCAGCAGCGACAGGAAAATCACATAGACGATCAACAGGTATCGAAGATCTGCCTCGCGGCTGTGCTTTGCGACCATCCGGTAAAACGGCATCAACAGGTACAGCCCGATCAAAAGGTAGAGATACCACAGATGCGACCAGCTTGTCCCCGTGAACAGCTCGTAAAACCCTTGCAGGAACGCCCCGGCCGTCAGGGGCTCGTGGTCCATGAAGATGTCAAAGACGCGGAAGACCATGCAGAACACCACAAGCAGTACGGCGATGCGGAACACATATTTGCCGAACAGCTTCTGGTAGCGCAGTTCCTTTGCGGGATTCAAAAGCAGCGCGCCGGTCACCATCACGAAGCACGGCACCGCCCACATCATGCAGTTGGCCACCGCGTCGGAGACGACGCGTTCCACAGTCGTCAGGCTGTCCTGGTATAAAAGGCTCGACGAAAACACCGTATGCAGCACGATGATCGCGATGCAGGCAATCGCGCGCAGATAGGAAAAGCCGTCCTCACGCGCGCGCGTTTGTGCGGCCGTCACCATAACAGGCCGTCGTCCAGGCAGCCGTCATCCGAGCCGCCGCCCTGGTTTGTGTCGGGCGTCGTCGTGCCCGTGTCAGGCGTCGTCGGCGCGGCAGGTTCCGAAACGACCGGTTCCGGCTCCGGTTCCGGTGCGGGTTCGGGCTCTGGCGCCGGTTCGGGCGCCGGGGCAGGCTGCTGGGTGGGCGTCTGGGTCTGCGTCGGCGCGGTCTGCTGCGGCTGTTCTTCCGCGGGCGTTTCCGCAGCCGGCGCTTCCTCGGCCGGTTCGGAGGAGGCCGGTTCGCTGCTTTCCGCCGTTTCCGGGGTTTCCGCAAGCGCCTGCTCGGCGTCCTTCGTGTTGACTTCCTGGTTGCCGGAGACGGAGAGGTACGTTAAGAACGTCACGCCGTCCTCCTGGCAGAGGCTGCCCTCGGCGATGTCGCCGAACGGGAACGCATGCAGCACGGCCGTCGTGCCGTCGGCAAACGTCAGCTGCACATCGTACTGCGCGGTGACTTCCTTGCCGGTTTCCGTTTCACTCGTCGTGCTGTCGTCGGCGGCATAGTACAGGTCGCGCGTTTCCCCGGCCGCAAAGGCGTCGTCCGCGGAAAGCATGTTCTCCGGGAAGGCTTCCTCGCTCGAGCTCTTTACGGAAAAGCCCGTGATGTCCTTGCCCGTCTCGTTCGTCAGCGCGATCGGGTCCACGCCGGCGATTTCACTGCCGATTCGCTTGTTGGCTTCGACCGGCAGTGCCGCCGAAGAAACCGGTGCCGACGAGACCGGCGCGGCGGAAGAGACTTCCGACGAGGCCGTCTCGCTGCATGCCGCAAGGCTTACAGCGCATAACAGCGCCGCCGCGGCTCCTAAAAATTTCTGATGCATTTCGATTTTCCCCATTTCTCTTTTTGCCGGATTACGGCAGGCTTGTCATGCTGCGATAGCTCGAGTAGCGCCACGTGCCGGACATGCCGTAGTAGATGTGGAACCCGTTGCGGCCCGTCTCATTCGTAAAGTCCGGGTCGTAGACGTAGGTGCCGTTGTCAAATTTGATCTCTACCCAGGAGTGCGGGCCCATGCCGCCGCGCGCGAGCGGGACATAGCCCGTCATCTGCCGCGCGTTATAACCTAACAAATCTGCCATATAATAGAACGTCGAGGCCATGACGTAGCAGTTGCCGCAGTGGTTCGTAAAGCCGTAATTTGCAAACCATTCCGCCCCGGGCGAGGAATTCGCCGTCGTCGAGCGGTAAGGCATCCCGGCCGACCAGTTAAAGGCCGCGCGCAGGTTCCAGCCGACACTGTCTAACACGCGCTGTGCGGCCTGGTATGCCGTGCTCGTGCGGCCGGTATAGCCCAAACGGATGCCGTCGACGGTCGTGTTCGTCGCCTTTTTGCCGGTCTGCGGGTCGAAGTAGTAGCGGTAAGAGCCGACCTGCGCCCAGCCCTTGGCGACGGAGCCGTCGCTTGTGCAGAAGTAATACGTGTTCCCGAACGACAGCCAGCCGGTCTGCAGATGGCCGTCCGGCATGCCGTAGTAGCGCTTGCCGTCGGCTTCAATCCAGCCCTTGATGGGGTTGCCGTTGTTGTCGAGGTAATACCACTTGCCGTCGATCTGCAGATGGCCCACCGGTTCGCTGACGCGGATTGTGCAGTGCTTGACCGCCTGCTGGCCGGGCAGCGTCGTATAGACGCCGCTGGCCTCGCCGACGTTGCCGATGGCGCGGATCTTAAAGTAGTAGACGTCGTGGCCGTTTTCCACCACGTGCTGCGTATCTTCCGTGCGCAGCACATTGCCGTTGCCCGCGGCGATGTTCGGCTCGAGCCCCTGGCGCCCGACAATCTCAAAGCGGAACGCGTACGTGCTGCCCTGGTGGACATCGAAGTCCACGGTCGTGTCGGACTTTACGTACGGCGCCCCGACCGTGATCGCGCATTGGCGCACCGGTTCCTGTCCGGGCAGCATCGTGTAAACGCCGGCCGATTCCCCTTCGTCGCCCACCGCGCGCACGGTGACAAAGTAGACGTCGTGGCCGTTTTCTTCCTCGAGGGTCGTCTTTTCAATCTGCAGGACCGTCGAGTCCTCTGTATAGAACGTCGGCTCCAACCCCTGCGGGCCGTCCACATCGAAGCGGAACATGTACGTGGCCGTCTGCGTCACGGAGAAATCGTCCGTCGTGTCGGAGATGATCGTGGCGTCCACGGCTTCCTCGCCGCTTTCCGGCCCTGCTTCCGGTTCGGAAGGCGTTTCCGGCTCCGATTCCACGGGCGCTTCCGTTTCCGGTTCCGATTCTACGGGCGTTTCCGGCTCGGAAGACGTTTCCGGCGCGGAGGAGGCCGACGAAACGCTCGACGAGACACTCGACGAGACGGAACCCGTTTCGGCCGTGTCCGCGGCCAAGGCCGGCACGGCCATGCTCAGTACGAGCGCTGCGGCGATGACGGCGGAAAGCCATTTCTTGTGTCGATTCATAACCCAAATTTCATCCTTTCTTTTGTTATTTTTCGGCGCGGCGCGGCCTCTTTTCCGCAAAACGAAAAGAGAAAACCGGCCCGCGCCCTTGGCACGCCGGGCGCCGGCGCCTGGCGGCAGCGGGGTCCGGTATGCAAAGGAATGTGCACAAGAAGAGACCTTTTGTGTACATTTACCTATATTATAAAAAGAATGAGAAGCCCTGTCAATTACATAAGGCAATTTTGGGTGTAGAACGCAAAGCAAAAATTGACACGTTTTTTGTGCACCGTAAAGGTTTGTATACGCGTGAACAATTGCGGCGCGCACGCAAATTTGCAGGCGAAAGAAATAAAAAATGCACAAAACCCTCGCACAGACAAACGATTTGTGCTATAATCGAAACCAATAAACCGCTGCAGCGCCCGGAAAACCGGCCTGCCAAAATGGAGGAGTGCTTGCAATGGATCGATTACTGACTCTGCTCAACGAGAACGCGCGCCTGACCACGCGCCAGCTCGCTGCAATGCTCAACGAGACCGAAGAGAATGTAGAAAGCGCGATCAATGCTTATGAAAAAAGCGGTGTGATCCGCGGTTATAAGGCTATCATCAACTGGGAAAAAGTCGATGCGAACAACGCCATCGCGATCATCGAGCTGCGTGTCGTGCCGAAGCGGGAGCGCGGCTTCGATGAGATTGCGGGGAAAATCATGGCCCTGCCGGAAGTCGACAGCGTGTACCTGATTTCGGGCGGCTATGACCTGGCGGTCTTCGTGCACGGCTCGAGCATGCAGGAGATCGCGATGTTCGTCATGCGCCGCCTGGCGACGCTCGACAGCGTGCAATCCACAGCCACCCATTTCGTCCTGACCCGCTACAAGGCCGACGGCATCATCATGAATGCCGCCGAGGAGAAGGACGAGAGGAGGGAACTGTTCTGTGATTGATTACCGCGCTTCCATGAATCCGAAGGTGCTGGAGATTAAGCCCTCCGGCATCCGCAAATTTTTTGATATTGCCAATGAGATCGAGGATGTCATTTCCCTTTCGATTGGCGAGCCGGACTTCGTGACGCCGTGGCATGTCCGCCAGGAGGGCATCCGCTCGCTGGAGGAGGGGAAAACGTGGTACAGCCCGAACCGCGGCTTTGCACAACTGCGCAAGGAAATCTGCAAATGGTTTTCCCGCCACTATAAAGTCGACTATAACCCCGACAAGGAATGCCTCGTGACGGTCGGCGGCAGCGAGGCGATCGACGGGGCGCTGCGCTGCCTCGTCTGCCCGGGCGACGAGGTGCTCATCCCGCAGCCGAGCTTTGTGTGCTATGAGCCCTTAACGCGCATGGCCGGCGGCGTGCCGGTGATTCTCGAGACGAAGGCCGAGGACGCGTTTCGCCTAACGCCCGAGGCGCTGCGCGCGGCGATTACGCCGAAGACGAAGCTGTTGATTCTGCCGTATCCGAATAACCCGACGGGCGCCGTCATGCGCCGCGAGCATTTAAATGCGATTGCCGATGTGCTGCGCGATACGGACATCCTCGTGCTGTCCGACGAAATCTACAGCGAATTGACGTATGGCGACACGCGCCATGTCTCGTTTGCGGCGATCGACGGCATGCGCGAGCGCACGATCGTCGTCAACGGCTTCTCGAAGGCGTTCGCGATGACCGGCTGGCGGTTAGGCTTCGCGCTCGGGCCTTCTGCGCTCATCGGCCAGATGACGAAGCTGCACCAGTACGCGATTATGAGCGCGCCGACGACGAGCCAGTACGCGGCCATTGAGGCGATGAAAAACGGCGACTCCGACAGCGTCTACATGCGCGAGCAGTACGACATGCGCCGGCGCTTGATTGTCGACGGCTTTAACGAGATGGGCCTGCCGTGCTTTGAGCCGGAAGGCGCGTTTTACATCTTCCCGTGCATCCGCTCGACGGGGATGACGAGCGAGGAATTCTGCGAGCGGTTAATTCACGAGGAGCACGTCGCCGTCGTGCCGGGCACGGCGTTCGGCGACTGCGGCGAAGGGTTCGTGCGCGTGTCGTATTCCTACAGCATCCGCCACATCACGGAGGCGCTTTCGCGCATCGCCCACTTCGTCGCGCGCGTGCGGGACGGCAAGGCATGACCCTCCGGGAGCCGGCGTACGCGAAGGTAAACCTTTCGCTCGACGTCGTGGGGAAGCGTGCGGACGGCTACCACCTGCTCTCGATGGTCTGCCAGACCGTGAGCCTTTGTGACACGTTAACATTCACGCGAAAGCCGGGCGCGCCGCTTTCCGTGCGCGTGGAACAGGCGCCGGAGATCCCGTCCGGCCCCGAAAACCTCGTCTACCGCGCCGCCGAGCGCTTTTTCGCGGCGGCAGGGGAGGACGACCGCGGCGTCGAGATCGTGATCGAAAAGCGCATCCCCGCGCAGGCGGGTCTCGGCGGCGGCAGCGCGGATGCGGCGGCGGCGCTGCGCGGGCTGTGCCGGCTATATGAAAAGCGGCTTTCTGAGGAAACGCTTCATGTGATCGCGCTGGCAGTCGGCGCGGATGTGCCGTTCTGCTTATGCGGCGGCACGGCCTTGGCGGAGGGGATCGGCGAGCGGCTGACGCCGTTGGAGGCGATGCCGCCGTGCGTGTTTGTCGTCGCGAAGCCGCCGTTTGGCGTGTCGACGAAGGACGCATACCAAAAAATTGACGAAGCGCCCGCGAGCGCCGCTGCGCACACGCCGGGCGTCTTAAAAGCGCTCGCGGCCGGCGACCTTCCGGCCCTTGGCGCGCAGCTTGGCAACCGGTTTTCGGAAGCGCTTTCCCTGCCGCAGGTCGAAGCGCTGTGCAGGTGCCTGCGGGACGCGGGGGCGCTGGGTGCGTGCATGACGGGTTCCGGTTCGGCGGTGTTCGGCCTGTTTTCGCCGGACGATTCGGAAAGGGCCCGCGCAGCGGCCAAGGCGCTTTCCGCGGAAGGCTGCCGGGCGTTTGTGTGCACGCCGGTGGAGCGCCTTTTGTTTTAAATTTTCAAATGCAAAAAGAAGGGCCCTGCTCTCGTCTTTCGGAGAGCGGGGCCCTTTTTGTATGTTTGTATGTTTTTTAAAAGGCGCGCGGCTTTCAGCGCTCCATCCATGTATAGGTAAACGTTTCCCAGAATGTGTACGGCAGCCGCGCCGTCCGGGGCGCCGCGCAGTCGCGGTAGCCTTTCTGTAAGAGGGTTTCCCGCAAAGCGGAATTTGGCGTGTCCACGACGAGGAGCCGCCCGCCCGGCAGTGCCGGCAGGCTGTTGACATTCGTCAAAAAGCGGGCGCGTTCGGAAAACGCGAGCGGGTTTAACGGGTCCTGATTGTCCACCCAGTACAGCGGGGTGTTCTCCGCTTGTACGGCCAGCGGCCCGGCCGCGGCACAGTCCGAAACGACAACCGTGTCCTGCGGCGTCAGACGGGCGCATTCCGCTTGCAGCAGCTGGTTCTGCGGCGCGTAAAAACGGAACAGGATCAGCCCCTGGCACACGGCAAACCCGATGCACCATATAAGAAACAGCGCCCGCCGGCCCTTTTGCGGCAGTCCCTGCCACAGCGCGCAGAGCTGGAAGAGAAAAAGGCCCAAAAACGGCAGCAGATAGCGCGGCACGAAGATCGGGCGGACGAAGGCCGAAAACAGTAGCGCCGCCCCCAGCGCGAGCACAAGGACCCCAGCCGCCGCCCTGCTCGCCGCGGCGAATTTCTCGTCTTTGCGCACAAGATAAGCGAGCAAGACGCTCCCGCCCATCGCGAGGAGCAGCACGAAGTACAAAACAGGCGACTGCGCAATCCAATAGCCGTGGGCGACCGTCTTTACGCGCAAAACCAGGAAATACCCCCACGGCGCGTAGCTTAGAAGCTGCACAGCGGCCGCCGGCAGCACGCGCAGAAGCCGCTTTTGCCGCAGCGCGTTCCACAATAGCAGCGCGTTCATCGCGCACACGGCCAAAAGCGCGTAGTAGTGCGTGTAAGCGCCCAAAATGGCGAACAGCACAAATTTCCCGCCGTCGCGCGCGGCGCCCGTTTGATGCCACTGCCAGGCGTAAAAAGCCGCCAGGCTGACGAACAAAAGCGCCCACGTGTACATGCGGATCTCCACGACGAAAAAGGGTAATACCGGGCAGCATAAAAGGAGTATAGCGAGCCGGTCGGACGCCGGTTTGCCGAACGCGCGCGCCGCGGCCGGGATGCCCCACAGCCCCAGAAGAAGCACGGGGAGCAGGGAAAACGCGCGCAGGACCGGCAGGGAATCCCCAAAAACCGTGCAGAAACTCTTGAGCAGCACGTAGTAAAGCGGCGGGTGAAAATCCGCGCAGGCCGTGCGCCACAGCCCTTCCCACGGCTGCGTGACGGCCGCGGCCGTGAAGCTTTCGTCGTACCATGTGTTCGGCGCGAAAAGCAATAGGCCCCACAGCCCCAGCCCGCCAAACAGGAACACGGTGCGGGCGGCGACCTGCGTGCGGTTTTTGGAGCGGACAGGAACGGAAATTGCGGCAGCTTTCATGAGGATCCCTCCCTTTCTCATTTGCGGCCTCTTTTTATGATCTTTTCTGCTTTTAGCATACCGCCCGACTCTTACGAAAAAGGCGACAAAATTCTTACAAAATCCTTACGGATTTTCCGGCATGGAAAGCGTGCCCGGTCCCTTGCGGCTGCAGAAAATTTTCAAAGCCCTGTATAAATCCGCAGAAAAGCGCCGATATTCCAGGCAGAACTTGGCAATCAACAGAGGGGGATCATCTGATGAAATGGAAACTTTGGGAGAAAAGCCTCTTGGTGGCGCTGGCGGTGTTGCTTGCGCTGAACCTGACGGGCCTTTCCGCGGCCGGCAGCGACATCCCGTCGCGTGTGCTGCGCCTGCATGTGCTGGCAAACAGCGATTCCGACGCGGACCAGGCGCTGAAATTAAAGGTGCGGGACCGTGTGCTGGAAGTCAGCGCGGATTGGATGGAAAACGCCGGTACGCTTTCGCAGGCCGAAGCGGCGGCCCGGGCGCATCTGCCGGAAATCCAAAAAGCGGCCGAGGAGGTTGTCCGGGAAAACGGCAGCGGCCAGTCCGTGCGCGTGACGTTCGAGGACGTCTGGTTCCCGACGCGGCAGTATGAGAATGTGACGCTGCCGGCGGGCGTTTACCGCGCGCTGCGGGTCGTTTTGGGGAAAGGGGAAGGGCACAACTGGTGGTGCGTGCTGTTTCCATCGCTGTGCCTGCCTTCGTCCGAGCCCGAAACGGCGCTTTCCGACGTTTTGACGCAGCCGGAATTGGATTTGGTCACAAGCCCGTACCGGATTCGGTTCCAATCCATCGAGTGGATCGAGTCGGTGCAGCGCTGGTTTTCGTCGCTGTGTTCCTGAAACGGGCGGCGGGTGGAAAGCAAAAAGGAATGGATCTTCGAAAAAGGGGGATGCCTTGCGGGGCGCCCCCTTTTCGCGTATAATCGAAAGCATACGAAAACCGATCGGGAACGCAAAGGAGGGTATCTATGCTGCATTTTCTGTTGGGCCGTGCGGGCAGCGGCAAGACGACCGCGGTCCGCGCCCGGCTGAAGGCGCTTGCGGAAAGCGGGGAAGGGGCGCTGTGCCTGCTCGTGCCGGAGCAGGCGTCGTTTGAAAACGAGCGCGCGCTGCTGCGCCTGCTGGGGCCGCGCGGCGCGGCGCGTGTGGAGGTGCTGAGTTTTTCGCGCCTTTGCGACGCGCTTTCCCGGCGTTACGGCGGCGGGGCGGGCCGGCGGCTGGATGACGGCGGCCGGGCCATCCTGATGAGCCTTGCGCTCGACGCCGTGCGCGATCAGCTGCAGTTTTACAGGCGCAGCGCGCAGGGGACACAGCTGGTTTCTTTATTGCTGCAGGCGGACGCGGAATTTTGCTCCTGTGCCATCTCGCCGCAGCAGCTGCGGGAGGCGGCCGCCGGGGCGGCGGAGCCGTCGCTCAAGCAGAAGGTGGAAGAGCTTTCGCTGATCCTATCCGCCTACCGCGCGCTGGTCCATCAGTCGTGGCTTGACCCGCGCGAGGATTTGGACCGCGCGGCGCAGACGCTCGAGACGCACCCGTTTTTTGCGGACACCACGGTGTTTGTGGACGGCTACCAGAGCTTTACGCGCCAGCAGTACGCTGTCCTGCGCGCCGCGTTGCGCCAGGCGAAGGACATCACGGTCGCGCTGTGTGCCGATTCCCTGGATGACCCGGCGCACGGCATGGGGATTTTCTCGATCGTCAAGCAGACGGCCGCGGCCCTTCTGCGCTGCGCGCGCGAGGAGGGCGTCGAGGTCGCTTCGCCGGAAGTGCTCTCCCCGGGCGCGCGGTTTTTGTCGGACGACCTGCGCGCGGTGGAGGCCGGCGTCTTCCGCGGGGCCCATGCGGCCGCACAGGAAAAGGCGGAACACGTAGCCATTTACGCCGCGCGCGACGCCTACGACGAGGCGGCCTTCGCGGCGGCGTCCATCCGCAGGCTTTTGGCCGCAGAGGTGTGCCGCGCAAGGGACATTGTCGTCATGGCGCGCGACCTCGACGGCTACCGCCGCCCGCTTGCGGCCGCTTTTTCGCAATATGAAATCCCTTATTTTATGGACGAGGCACGCGATATCACGCATGAGCCGCTGATGCGGTATGTCCTTTCGGCGTTTGCGGCCGTGCGCACGCATTGGGATACGGAAGCGGTCCTCGCCTGCGTGAAGACCGGCCTTGCGGGCATCGACGGCGAGGGCGCGGCGCAGCTTGAAAATTACTGCTTTGTGTGGAGCATTACCGGGCGGCGCTGGTGCGAGCCGTTTACGATGCACCCGGACGGCTTTTCCCAGCCGTGGACGGACGAAGACCGCGCCCGGCTCGAAAGCCTCGAGGCGGCGCGGCAGACGGTGATGGGCCCGCTTTTGTCGTTTGCAAAGGCGAGCGCCCACGCGACCGGGAAGGAGCTTTCGAAAGCTGTGTATGCCCTTTTGGAAAAGGCAAACATCCCCACGCATCTCGAAACGCTCGCGGCGGCGCTTGAGGCGGGCGGCCGACCGGCTTTGGCCGACGACGCCGTGCGGCTGTGGGACCTTCTGATGCAGGTTTTGGACCAGTGCGCGCTCGTGCTCGGCGATGCGCCCGTCGAGCGCGGCCGCTTTGAGGAGCTTCTGACGCTCGTTTTGCAGCGCAATCCGCTCGCCGGCATCCCCCAGGGCGTCGACGAGGTGACCGTCGGCGCGGCGGACCGCATCCGCACGGAATCGCCGAAAATCGTGTTCGTGCTCGGCGCCGCGCGCGGCGATTTCCCGAAAACGCCGGGTGGTGCCGGCGTGCTGCGCTTTTCCGAGCGGCTCGCGCTCATAGAAGGCGGCCTGCCGCTGAACGACACGCTTGCGGGCGTCGATGTGCAGGAGCGCTTTCTGGCGTATTCCGCGGTCAGCGCGGGCCGGGAGCGGCTGTTCCTTTCCTGGCCGGCGGCCGCGGCGGACGGCACGCCGAAGCAGCCGTCGCCGCTGATCGAGGAGGTGCGCCGCGCGCTGCGGGAGGTGCCCGTATACACGGAAAAGACCCTGCCGACGGGCTTTTTCGCGTGCAGCCGGGACGCCGCTTTTTCCGCCCTGGCGCGCCGGTTTGGCGCGAAAGACGCCCAGCAGTCCGCGCTGCGCGCGCTCTTTTCGGGCCCGGAGGACCGCCCGCGCCTGGAGGCCCTCGACCGCGCGGCCAAGCAGGCCCCCGCGCGTTTGCGGGACATCGAGCGGGCCAAAGCGCTTTTCGGCGGCCGCATGCGGATTTCGGCGTCGCAGGCGCAGACGTTTGCACAGTGCCCGTTTGCGTATTTCTGTCAATACGGCCTGCGCGCCCGCCCGCGCCGCAAGGCGGAACTCGACCCGCTGACGTATGGCAGCCTCATGCATTACCTGCTCGAGCGGCTGTTCCGCGACACGGGCGCCGAAAAGCTGGCCGCTCTGTCCAGGCCGGAACTCGAGGCGCTGATCCGCACGCTTTTGCAGGAATATGTGGAAGCGCAGCTTTCCGATGCCGGAAGCCAGGGCGCGCGCTTTACATTTTTGCTCGCGCGCACGGTGCCGGCTGCCGCGGCGGTGACGGCGCATATCGCCGAGGAGCTGTGCCAGAGCGCGTTTGAGCCGGTGGATTTCGAATTGCCCGTCGGCGGCGAGGGCGGCATCCCCGCGCTCGTTTTGGAGCTTGCGGACGGCGGCAGCGCCGAAATCATCGGGAAAATCGACCGTGTCGATGCGTATAAATCTGGCGGCCGCACGTGGCTGCGCGTCGTCGACTATAAGACCGGCCACAAGACGTTCCGCATGGCCGATTTGCTCGACGGCATGAACCTGCAGATGCTGTTATATCTGGCGGCGCTTTACGAAAACGGCGGCGGCCGCTATGAAAACCCCGCGCCGGCGGGCGTTTTGTACATGCCGGCCTCCGAACCTTCCGTGCCCGTCGATGCGGATACCACGCGCGAAAAGCGCCTGCAGAAACAGGCCGAAAAGCTGCGGATGGTGGGCATTGTGCGGGCGGACCCCGGCCTCCTTTCGGCCATGGAGCCGTCGGGGGAGGGGCGGTATATCCCGGTTAAATTTAAGCAGGGCCTCCCCGCCCGCAGCGGCAGCGCCGTGACGGAAAAGGAATTGGAGGCGCTTTTATCGTACGTCAAAGACAAGGTGCGTTCGATGGCCGGCGCCCTGCGGGAAGGGTGTGTGGAGGCCGTGCCGCTGCAGGGCACCGCGCTGGACGTGTGCGCCCACTGTGAGTTTGCCGCGGTGTGCGGCCATGAACCCGACGGCGCCGCCCGGAAAGCGGACACGCGCCGGCCGGACGCCGCCTTAAAGGCCATCGTCGAATCGGAAGGAGGGAAACCCGTATGAGGGAATGGACCGATGCACAGAAAGACGCCATTTCGGCGCGTGTCGGCCCGCTGCTCGTTTCGGCGGCCGCGGGCTCCGGGAAGACGGCGGTTTTAGTCGAACGCGTCGTCTCGCGCATCTTGGACCCGGATGCCCCCATCGGCGCGGACCGGATTCTCGTCGTCACGTTCACGCGCGCGGCGGCGGCCGAAATGCGCGCGCGCCTCGAACAGCGCCTGGAGCAGGAACGCGAGAAAAATCCCCAGAGCCTTTTTTTGCAGCGCCAGCAGATTTTATTGACCCGCGCGCATATCGGCACGATCGACAGCTTCTGCCAGGAGCTCGTGCGCGAGCACTTTTCCGAATTGGGCTTCCCGGCGGATTTCCGCGTCGCGGACGATTCGGAGCGGAAAATCCTGGAGCAGGCGGCCCTTACCGAGGTGCTCGAGCGCCACTATGGCGCAAAGGACCAGGCGTTTTATGCGCTGCTCGGCTGCTTTGCGCTCGGGCGCGACGACCGCGCGCTGTCCGGGATGCTTCTGTCTTTGTATGCCTTTACGCGCAGCCATCCGTTCCCGAAGCGGTGGCTGCAGGAGAAGGCCCGCCTTTACGCCGAAGGGGACCCCGACAAGACGCCGTGGGGCAAAGAGGTGCGCGCCTATGCCGAAGAGGCCGTCGCCTACTGTATCGAACAGATGCGGGAGGCCGTCCGGATTGCGCAGGAGGATGCGGGGCTGCGGGAAAAATGCGCGCCGTTTTTAGAAGCGGAAGCCGCACAGCTGCAAAGCGTGGAAAAGGCGCTTTCGGAACATACGCCGTGGGACGGCATCGGCGCGTGGCTCGACAACGTCGTGTTTGACCGCCTGCCCACCCCCCGCGGGTACAAGGAGCATCCCGGCAAAGCCGCAATTTCCACCGCGCGCGACGGCGTCAAGAAGACCATAAAGGAGCTGCAGAAATATTTCGCGAAACCGGCTGCCGCGTGCGGCGAGGAGATCGCAAAGCTGCGCCCGCTCGTCGAGACGCTGTTTTCCTTAGTGGAGGAATTTACCGAAACCTTTCAGGCCAAGAAGGCGGCGCGCAGGCTCGTCGATTTTGACGACCTTGCCCACGGCGCGCTGCGCCTGCTCGTGCGGGAGGAAGACGGCGCCTTCGTGCGCACCGCGGCGGCCGAGGAGCTTGCGCGGCAGTACGAGGAGATTTTCGTCGATGAGTATCAGGACACAAACGAGCTGCAGGACCTGCTTTTTTCGGCCATTTCGAATCATGAACAAAACCTTTTCCTGGTCGGCGACGTCAAGCAGAGCATCTACGGCTTCCGCCAGGCGCAGGCGGCGCTGTTTTTGCATCGCCGGGAAACGTCCGCCCCGTACGACCGGGCCCATCCGAAAGGCCCCGCGGTGATTGTGCTCGACCGCAATTTCCGCAGCCGCGCGGGCATTACCGAAGGGGTCAATTTCTTCTTTTCCCAGCTGATGAGCGAAAAGGTGGGCGGCCTTTCCTATGGGAAACAGGACGCTTTGACCTGCGGCGCTTCGTATCCGCCGGAGGAGGAGCCGTGCGTGGAGCTGACGCTGCTCTCCTTAAAGGACGATGTCGACGAGGACCAGGTGGACATGGTGCGCTGTGAAAGCCGGCAGATCGCGGCGCGGCTGCACACCTTTTTCCAAACGGGCAGCGTCGCCGAAAACGGCACCACCCGCCCGCCGCGCCCGGGCGATGTGTGCATCCTTTTGCGCAGTGCCGCCCGCTTTGCGCCGCTTTACGCGCACGCGCTGTGGGAACAGGGGATTCCCGCCTGGGCCGATCCGGGCACGGGCTTTTTCGGCACGTATGAAATCCGCGCAGCGCTCGCCTTTTTGCAGGCGGTCGATAACCCGCTTTTGGATATCCCGCTGCTCGCGGCGCTCGTAAACCCCATTTACGGCTTTTCGCCCGACGACCTTGTGCGGCTGCGGCTGCAGGACCGCAAGGCGGGGGTTTACGCGCTTTTGCAGCGCGCCGCCGAACGGGGCGATTCGCGCTGCGGTGCGTTTTTAGAGGATTTGCGCCGTATGCGGGCGCTCGCGGCCGCGCTGCCGGCCGACGCCTTCATCGAGTCGTTTTACCGGGAGACCGGCTTTTCCGATGCGGTGCTCGCGATGAAAGACGGCGAGGAGCGGATGAAAAACCTGCGCCTTTTGCTCGATTACGCGCGCCGCTACGAGGAGACCGGTACGGGCGGCCTGTCGGGCTTTCTGCGCTTTTTGGAGCGTTTGCAGGACGAGGGCGGGGACTTAGGCCGCGGCACGCCCGGCGCCCGTGCGGACGCGGTGCAGATCATGAGCATCCACCACAGCAAGGGGCTCGAATTCCCCGTCGTCATTCTGGCGGGTACGGGGCGCAGATTCCACGTGGACCTTGACAACGCCCGCCTGCACAAGGACCTGGGGTTCGGCGCGCGCCTGCGCGACGAGGAGACGGGCTGCCGCGTCACGACGCTGCCGCGGGAGGCGATTGCCTTGGCACAGAAGCGCGAGGAGAAAAGCGAGGAATTGCGCGTGCTGTACGTCGCGATGACGCGCGCGAAGGAGCGGCTGTGGATCTTTGCAAGCGTTGCAAACCCCGAAACGTACCTGCGCGCGCTTGCGGCCAAATGCGGGCGGCGGGATACGCTGCCGCCGTTCGTCGTGCGCGGGGCCGACCGCATGTCGGATTGGATTTTCCTTTGCGCCCTGCGCCACCCCGACGGTGGCCCGCTGCGCACGCTCGCGGGTGCCCCGGTTTCCACGCTGCCGGCAAAGGAGCCGTGGAAGGTGCGGGTCAATCCGCCGCTGCCGGATGCCGCCGCCCCGGCGGAAGAGACGGCCCCGGCCGCCGCCCCGGAGCCGGATGCGGCGCTGGAGGCGTCGCTTTCGAAGCTTCTGGCGTTTTCCTATCCGTATGCGCCGCTTTCGAAGGTGCGCGCAAAGTCCGCCGCGAGCGACCTTGCGGGCGGGAAATTCCAGCGGGCCTATGCCTTCCAGAGCCGTCCGGCCTTTTTGAGCGCCGGCGGATTGACCCCGACCGAGCGCGGCACGGCGCTGCATACCTTTTTGCAGTACGCCGATTATGCCCGCGCGGCAGAGGACCCGCAAAAAGAGTGCGGCCGCCTTTTGGAAGAGGCGTACCTGACGCCCGAAGAGGCTCGTGCGGTGGACTTTTCGAAAATCGAGGCGTTTTTTGCCTCCTCGCTCGGGCAGCGCATTTTAAAAAGCCCCCGCGTGCTGCGCGAGTACCGCTTTTCGATGGAACTGCCCGCCGGGGACGTCGAGCCGGGCCTGCCCGCGCCGCTTTCGGAGGAGCCCGTCGTCGTGCAGGGGGCGCTCGACTGCGCGTTTTGGGAGGACGGCGCGTGGGTCATTGTCGACTATAAAACCGACCGCGTCCACGACGCGGATGCCCTTTGGCGCCGCTACCGCGCGCAGCTTTCCCTTTACCGGGAGGCGCTTTCCCAATGCACGGGCCTGCCGGTCAAAGAAGGGGTGCTGTATGCGTTTTCGCTGGGCCGGGCGGTGACGGGCGATTTTTTCCGCCCCGAAGGGTTGACAACGAAAAAAAGCGTGGTATAATAGAATGCGTCAAAACAAAGGGGGCTTTGTGCCCACACCTGCACGGTGCCGTCCGCTTGCAGGTCAATAAGAAGGGAACGTTCCGATTTGGAAGGGCCGTGCGGCGCTTTCATGGAGCGGGGTTTCGGATTCTTATGCGCGGGCGGCTTTGCCCGCGCTTTTTGTTTTGCAGAAGAGTTTATGTCAGATCGTTTCGATCGCCTGAAGATGGAGGTGCTTGAAAATTAGCAACAAGGAACTGCAGATCAACGAGGACATTCGCGACCGTGAGGTCCGCGTGATCGGGGCGGACGGTACGCAGCTGGGGATTATGTCCGCTGCCCAGGCGCGTGAGCTGGCTTATTCCAAGGATTTGGACTTAGTCAAGATTGCGCCGCAGGCCAAGCCGCCCGTGTGCAAGATCATCGACTACGGAAAGTTCCGCTTTGAACAGGCCAAGCGGGAAAAGGAAGCCCGCAAAAACCAGCGCATCGTCGAGATTAAGGAAGTGCGCCTGTCGTTAAATATCGACACGCACGACTTTGAGACGAAGCGCAAGCACGCGATCCGTTTCCTGCAGGAAGGCAACAAGGTCAAGGCGTCGATCCGTTTCCGCGGACGCGAGATGGGTCACCCGGAGCAGGGCTATGCCATTATGCAGAAGTTTGCGGAATCGTTGAGCGAATACGCAAACGTCGAAAAGGCCGCCAAGCTCGAAGGCCGCAACATGCTGATGTTCCTTGCCTGCAAGCCCTCTAAGCCCGAAAAGAAAGGCGACAAGAAAGGCGAGAAAAAGGAGCCGCGGCAGGAAAAAAAGGCGTAATGCCTTTGCCGCAGGGCGCCGAAGCGCGCCCCGAAAATCACCCAAGGAGGACCAAAGAATCATGCCTAAAATCAAAACGCATTCCGGCGCCAAAAAGCGCTTCAAGCTCACGAAAAACGGAAAGGTCATCCGTGCGCATGCAAATAAATCGCATCTGCTCAATGGCCACGGCAAAAACGCGAAATATAAGCGTGCCCTGCGCGGCACCTGCATCGCCGACAAGACGAATGTCGCGCATGTGAAGCGCATGATCCCCTATAAATAAGTTTTAGGTTACGATCGCGTCGAAAAATCTGTACGTGAATTTGAAGAATCCCGCTTGGAGGTATCAATATGGCTAGAATTAAAGGCGCCGTTGCTACGCGCAAAAGAAGAAAGAAGATTTTAAAGCTCGCGAAGGGATACTGGGGCAGCAAGAGCCGCCACTTTAAGATGGCCAAACAGGCCGTCATGAAGTCCGGCAACTACGCGTTCGCCGGCCGCAAGGCGCGCAAGCGCGATTTCCGCCGTTTGTGGATTACCCGCATTTCCGCCGGCTGCCGCGCAAACGGCATGTCCTATTCCGCTTTCATGAACGGTCTGAAGAAGGCGGGCATTACGCTCAACCGCAAGATGCTTTCGGAGATCGCGGTGAGCGACGAAGCTGCGTTCAAGAGCCTGGTTGAGCAGGCAAAAGCAGCGCTTGCATAAGCTGACTTTGCGTCCGGATGTGTGCCGGGCGCATATTTTTTATCAGGAAAAGGGGGCAGCGGGCATGGAAACGATTACAAGCCGGAAAAACGCGCTGGTACGCCGTGCGGCGGACCTTTCCCGCGCGCAGGCGCGCAAAGAGGCCGGCGCGTTTTTGTGTGAGGGCGCAAGGCTCTGTGCGGATGCGGCCGAGAGCGGGTTAAACATCCGGGAGGCCTTCTTTACGGAAAAGGCGCAGGAAAAGTATGCCCCGTATGTGCAGGCGATTCAAAAGCGTGCCGCGGCGTCTTACGGAATTTCCGAGCCGGTCGCGGCGCTGCTTTCGGACACGAAGGCGAGCCAGGGCGTTTACTGCGTCTGCGACCTGCCCGCGGCTCCGCCGCTTCTGCGTCTTTTGGAGAGGCCGGCAAAGGGGCACGGCTTGTGCCTTGAGCGCATCCAGGACCCGGCAAACCTCGGCACCGTCCTGCGCACGGCGGAGGCCCTGGGGGTGGAAACCCTCCTTTTGTGCGGCGAGGGCTGCGACCCCTTTTCCCCGAAAGCGCTGCGCGGCGGCATGGGGGCGGCGTTCCGGCTGCGGCTGTATCATCTGCCGTCGCTGGCCGAGGCGGCGCCGCAGCTGAGAAAGGCCGGGTGGCGCCTGTTGGCCGCCGTGCCGGACGCGGACGCCGAACCCATTGTTGTGCTCGATTTTTCGCGCCCGACGCTTTTGGCTGTCGGCAATGAAGGGGCGGGGCTTTTGCCCGCATCCATTGCGGCGTGCGACGGGCGCGTGACCATCCCGATGCGCGGGCGCGCGGAATCGCTGAATGCCTCCGCGAGCGCCGCGATTTTACTTTGGGAAATGATGCGAGAGGGGGCAGAGCACGATGGATAGCCGCGTTTTATGGCTTTGGCTGCAGCATGCGCTCGGCGCAGGCAGCCGGAAGCATCCGCTGATTTTAGAGAAGTTTGGAGATTTGGAGACATTTTGGAACGCCGGGCCCGCCGTGTGGAACGAGCAGGCGTATTTGACGCCGAAAATGCGCCGGGCGTTAAAGACCTTTACCCTCGATGACGCGCAGGGGCTTTTGGAGTATGCGGAGAAACTCGGCCAGCAAATCCTGACGCCCGATATGCCCGCTTATCCCGAAAAGCTGCGCGTGCTGCCGGATTACCCGTGCGCGCTGTTTATTAAGGGGCAGATGCCGCCGGTCGATTATCTGCTGACCGTCGCGATGGTCGGCACACGCAAGGCAACGTACGACGGCCTGCACGCGGCGCGCCGTTTTGCCCGTGAAATCGCGAAGGCCGGCGCCATCATCGTCAGCGGCGGCGCTTTGGGCGTCGATACACAGGCGCACTTAGGGGCGCTCGACGCGGATGCTTATACGGTGTGCGTGCTCGGCTGCGGGCTGGAACAGGAATATTTGATGGCGAATGCCGACCTGCGCGCGCGGATTGCCCGTTTCGGCGCGCTGATTTCGGAGTATCCGCCCGGGACCGTGGCGATGGGGTCGAATTTCCCCATCCGCAACCGCATCATTTCGGGCTTGAGCGACGCGGTGGTCGTTGTGGAGGCGGCGCAGAAGTCGGGCTCCCTGATTACGGCGCACTGCGCGCTCGACCAGGGGCGCGACGTGTTTGCAATCCCCGGCAGCGTCGAAAACCGGAACGCCTGCGGCACGAACGCGCTGTTAAGCGACGGCGCAATCCCGGCGTCGACGCCGGACGATGTGCTGCGCTATTACGAGACGCGCTATCAGCTGCGCGTCCCGATGCAGCCGCAGGTTTCGCCGCCGTCCCGCACCGCCGCGGCACCAAAACCCGAAAAACGGCCGGGGAAGCCCGCAAAGCCCGCGGTGGACCTCTCCCAATTTTCCGACGCGGCAAAGACTTTGTACGAAGCGCTCGACGGCGATAAAACCGTTACGATGGACAAGCTGTGCGCGGACACGGGCCTTCCCGTCTATAAACTCCTCGCGGCCGCAACGGAACTCGAGCTGATGGGGCTGATCGAAGGCGCGTCCGGCCAGCGATACCGCCGCAAGGGCAAATAAAACGCTTTCCCCGTTTCCAGGATTCCGGCAGATTGACCGTTGCTTTTTCTGCCAGCATTGGTTACAATAAAGAACTGAATCGGCCCGCGGCGGGCTTTTCGGCGCGGCCGGTTTGGTCATCCAATGAAATGAGGTGTTTCTTTGTCGAAACTTGTGATTGTAGAATCCCCTGCAAAGGCAAAAACCATTAAAAAATATCTCGGTTCCGGCTATGACGTCGTGGCTTCGATGGGCCATGTGCGCGACCTGCAGGAAAACCGTTTAAGCGTAAAAATCAACGATAACTTTAAACCGCAATATACGATCATCAAAGGGAAGGAGAAGCTCGTCGACGAGCTCAAAGAGCGCGCGCAGGACAGCGACGGCGTCCTGCTCGCAACCGACCCGGACCGCGAGGGCGAGGCCATCTCCTGGCATCTGGCCAATATCCTGGACCTCGACACGCACGAGCAGAACCGCGTGACGTTCAATGAAATCACGAAGACCGGCATCGACAACGGCATGGCGCACCCGCGCTGCATCGATATGGACCTTGTCAACGCCCAGCAGGCGCGCCGTGTGCTCGACCGCTTGGTCGGCTACAAGCTCAGCCCGTTTTTGGCGCAGAAGATCCGCCGCGGCCTTTCCGCGGGGCGCGTGCAGAGCGTCGCGGTGCGCATCGTCGTCGACCGCGAGGAGGAGATCCGCGCGTTTCAGCCCGAAGAGTATTGGACCATCGACGGCAAATTCACCCCCGCGAAGGGCACGTCCCGCAAGCAGTTTGCGGCGTCTTTATACGCCTGTTTAAACGACGTCGACGAGAAGGGGAAATTCAAAAAGCTCGAGATCCATTCGAAGGAAGAGGCCGACGCGATCCTTGCGCGGCTGCAAAACGCCGATTTCACGGTCACGAAGGTCAAAAAGGGCACGCGCCGCAAAAGCCCGGCCCCGCCGTTTATCACCTCGACGCTCCAGCAGGAGGCGAGCCGCCGCCTGGGCTTTACCGCGCGCCGCACGATGAAGGCCGCACAGGAATTGTACGAAGGCGTCGAAGTCGAAGGCATGGGCGCGGTGGGCTTAATCACCTACATGCGCACGGACTCTTTGCGTTTGAGTGAGGACGCGCTCGCCGCGGCGGCCGAATATATTGAAGGGCGCTGGGGCAAAAAATACCTCCCCGAAAAGCCGCGCCATTTTAAGACGCGCGCAAACGCGCAGGACGGCCACGAGGCCATCCGCCCCTCCACGCCGAGCATTACGCCCGAACAGGTCAAGGGGAGCTTGACGGGCGACCAGTATAAGCTGTATAAGCTCATTTGGGAGCGGTTTATCGCCTGCCAGATGAGCAACTGCATCCAATCGACAACGCAGGCGGAAATCACCGCGGACCAGTACCTGCTAAAGGCCAGCGGCTACACGGTCACGTTCGACGGCTTTACGGTGCTCTACGAAGAAAAGGCGGACGAGGAGTCGAAAGACGGCGGGGTGCTGCCGCCGCTCGAAGAGGGGATGCCGCTGCGCTGCAAGGAAATCGCGGGCACCCAGCACTTTACGCAGCCGCCGCCGCGCTACACGGAGGCGAGCCTGATTAAGACGCTCGAAGAAAACGGCATCGGCCGCCCGAGCACGTACGCCGCGACGATCAGCACGATTTTGGCGCGCGAGTACGTCGTGCGCGACGGCAAGGCTTTAAAGCCCACCGAGCTCGGCGAGGTTACGACGAAACTCATGAAGGACCGCTTCCCGAAGGTCGTCAACGTCAAATTCACAGCCCAGGTCGAAAATGAGCTCGACGAGGTGCAATCGGGCAAGGTCGAGTGGGTGCAGGCGGTGCACGATTTTTACGACGATTTCGCCGAGACGCTCAAGGTGGCCAAGGAAGAGATGAAGGGCGTCAAGATCCAGCTCGAAGAGGACAAGACGGACTTAATCTGCGAAAAATGCGGCCGCCCGATGGTCATCAAGACCGGCCGCTACGGCAAATTCATCGCGTGCTCGGGGTATCCGGAGTGCAAGAATACGAAAAAGTACGTCGAGAAAAACGGCGCGAAGTGCCCGAAATGCGGCGGCGACGTCGTGATTAAGCACACGAAGAAAAAGCGCGTGTTCTACGGCTGCGAAAATTACCCGAACTGCGATTTCGTCTCGTGGGACGAGCCGACGACGCAGCTTTGCCCGAAGTGCGGCAAACCGTTGTTGCGCAAAAAGGGCAAGAACCCGAAGTATTATTGCATTACCCCCGACTGCGGCTATGAGCGCGTCGGGGAGGAGAAGACGGAGGAAGCATGAGTATCGATCGCATTACGGTCATCGGCGCGGGCCTTGCCGGCTGCGAGGCGGCCTGGCAGATTGCGCAGCGCGGCACGGATGTGGACCTCGTGGAAATGAAGCCCAAAGTCTACACGCCTGCTCACCACAGCCCGCAGTTTGCGGAGCTCGTGTGCTCGAATTCGTTAAAGGCGGAGCGCTTAGACAGCGCGGCCGGGCTTTTAAAGGCCGAAATGCGGGCGCTGGGCTCGCTGCTCGTGCCGTGCGCCTACGACTGCCGCGTGCCGGCCGGCGGGGCGCTCGCGGTGGACCGCACCCGGTTTTCGGAGATGGTCACCGAAAAAATCCGCTCGCATCCGAACATCCACGTCGTCGAGCGGGAAGTCACAGAACTTCCCGATACCATCGCCGTCGTGGCGACAGGGCCCCTGACGACCGGTGCGCTCGCACAGCAGATCGATGCGCTTTGCGGCGGCACGCTGCGGTTTTACGACGCCGCGGCGCCCATCGTGACGGCGGAAAGCCTTGACTTTTCCCGCATTTTCGCCGCGTCCCGCTACGGGAAGGGCGAGGGCAGCGATTACCTAAACTGCCCGATGAATAAAGCGGAGTACGAGGCGTTTTACGACGCGCTTATCCACGCCGAACGCGCGCCGCTGCACGGCTGCGACACCGAGGACCCGAACGTCTACGAGGGCTGCATGCCCGTTGAGATCATGGCGCGCCGCGGCCCGGACACGATCCGTTTCGGGCCGCTAAAGCCCGTCGGCCTGCGCGACCCGCGCACGGGCCACCGGCCGTGGGCCGTCGTCCAGCTGCGCCGCGAGGACGCCGCGGGGACGCTGTATAACCTCGTGGGCTTCCAGACAAACTTAAAGTTCGGCGAGCAAAAGCGCGTCTTCGGCATGATTCCGGGCCTTCAAAACGCCGCGTTCGTGCGGTATGGCGTGATGCACCGCAACACGTTTTTAAATGCGCCGCACGTGCTCGACAATACCTACCAGTGCCGGCGCGAGCGGAACCTGTTCTTTGCCGGCCAGATGACCGGCGTCGAGGGCTATATGGAGTCCGCCTCGTCGGGGATGCTCGCGGGATTCAATGCGTGGCGGCTCTCGAAAGGGCTGCCGCTCGTGTCGCCGCCGCCCGTTACGATGATGGGGGCGCTTGCAAACTGGGTGCAAAACGGCGGCGAGGGCGATTACCAGCCGATGGGTGCAAACTTCGGTTTCATCCCGCCTTTGGAGCCCCACATCCGTGACAAGCGCGCGCGCTATGCGGCCCTTTCCGCACGCGCGATGCAGGCGCTGTCCGATTGGAAAGAGGGCCTTTCCGAACCCCAGCCGAACCCTTGAAGGAAAAAGCCGTTGTGATAAAGCCGTGGGCGCCGGCCCTTTTTGAAACGGGCGCTCCGGCAGAAGGAGGTCATAAAAATGAAGATTATTGTAGATGCATTCGGCGGCGACAACGCCCCGCTCGAAATTTTAAAGGGCTGCGCGCAGGCCGTGGAGGAACTTGGGGTTGAGATCCTTTTGACCGGCCGCACGGGCACGATCGTCGACGTCGCGCAGAAAAACGGGATCTCCCTTTCCCATATGGAAATTGCCGATGCGCCGGACGTCATGGACATGAACACGGCCGGCACGGAAATTTTAAAGAGCGGCAAGCACTCCTCGATGGCCGTCGGCCTGCAGAAGCTCGCCGAAGGCGCGGGCGACGCGTTTTTGTCCGCCGGCAACAGCGGCGCTTTGACCGCAGGCGCGACGTTCCTTGTCAAGCGCATCAAGGGCGTCAAGCGCATCGCGTTCGCACCGGTCATGCCGAGCGCGGACGGCTGCTTTATGCTGATTGACGGCGGCGCGAACGTCGACTGCAAGCCGGAGATGTTAAACCAGTTCGGCATGATGGGCGCGATCTACATGAAGCAGGTCATGGGGGTAGAGACCCCGCGCGTGGGCCTTTTGAACGTCGGCACGGAGGCGCACAAGGGCGACGAGCTGCGGCACGCGGCGTATGCGCTTTTGCAGAAGAGCGGCCTTTCCTTCGTGGGGAACGTGGAGGCGCGCGACGTGCCGGAAGGGTGCGTCGATGTGCTCGTGGCCGACGGCTTTTCGGGCAATGTGTTCTTAAAAACGTATGAAGGCGTCGCGATGATGCTCTTAAAGAAGATCAAAGGCGTCTTAACGAAGAGCACGAAGAATAAGCTCGCCGCCGCTTTGATCCTCAAGGACATCAATGCCCTGAAAAAGACGATGGATTATAACGAATACGGCGGCGCGCCGCTTCTCGGCTGCACGAAACCCGTGTTTAAGGCGCACGGCAGCGCAAAGGCCAAGACGTTCTTTAACGCCTTGCGCCTGACGAAGGCGTATGTCGACGGCAACGTCGCCGAGGAGATCGCCCGCAGCGTTGCGGCGTTCCAAAGCGGGGAGGCGGCAGAATGAAGGATCTGCAGCCGCTCGAGGAGGCGCTTTCCTATACGTTTCGCGACAAGGCCCTTTTGCGCCTGGCGCTGACGCATTCCTCCTATGCCAATGAAACGCACAGCCGCGGCGGCAGCAACGAGCGCCTCGAATTTCTGGGCGACTCCATTTTGGGGTTCGTTGTGGCCGATTACCTTTACCGCCATTTCCCAAACTGGCCGGAGGGCCGCCTGACGAAGACGCGCGCGGCCCTCGTGTGCGAGCAGGCGTGCTGCGGCTTTTCCCAGTCTTTGCACGTGGGGGATTATCTGCTTTTGAGCCACGGCGAGCAGCACAGCGGCGGGCGCACGCGCACGTCCATTTTGGCCGACGCGTTTGAGTCGATTACGGCCGCAATCTATTTAGACGGCGGCTACGAGCAGGCGCAGGCGTTCGTGCTGCGCTTTACGCTGCCGGCGCTCAAAAGCCTGCACGGCAAGGCGCCGTTTCGCGATTATAAGACGAAGCTGCAGGAGATTATCCAGAAGAATCCGGAGGAAAAGCTCAGCTACGTGCTCGTCGGGGAATCCGGCCCGGACCACGACAAGCATTTTAAAGTGGAAGTGCATTTAAATAACAACGTCATCGGCCGCGGCGGCGGGCGCAGCAAGAAGGACGCCGAGCAGCAGGCCGCGCGCGAGGCGCTGGAGCTGATGGGCTATTGAGGCACGCAAACGTCGCTGTGTTCGTGCCGCACATCGGCTGCCCGCACCGGTGCAGCTTCTGTGACCAGCGCGCGATCACCGGGCAGCAGAAAGCCCCCACGCCGCAGGACGTCGAAGACGCCGCCCGGGCGGGCCTTCGCACGCTCGGGGACGCCGCCCGGGGGGCGCAGATCGCGTTTTTCGGCGGCAGCTTTACGGCCATTGCGCCCGATTACCGCAGAAGCCTTTTGGAGGCCGCGTACCCGTTTGTAAAAAGCGGCCAATACGCGGGCATCCGCCTCTCGACGCGGCCGGATGCGATTGACGGCGAGATTCTAGACGAGCTGCGCGCGTTCGGCGTCACGGCGATCGAGCTCGGCGCGCAGAGCATGGACGACGCGGTCTTACGGCAAAACGGCCGCGGCCATACGGCCGAGGCGACCCGCGCGGCCGCGCAAAAGATCCGCAGCGCCGGCTTCTCGCTGGGGCTGCAGATGATGACGGGCCTTTTTTGCGATACCGACGCCGGCGCACGGCGCACGGCCGAAGAATTTGCGGCGCTTTTGCCGCAGGAAGTGCGCATTTACCCGGCCTTGGTGCTGCGGGGCACGGCGCTTTATGACCGCTATGAACGCGGGGAATACCGCCCGCAGACGCTCGAAGGCGCTGTTGCGCTGTGCACGGACCTGCTCACGTTTTTTGAGCAGCGGGGCATCGCCGTCATCCGCCTGGGGCTGCACGAGACGCCCGCACTCGACGTGGCGTTCGTCGCGGGCCCGCGCCACCCGGCGTTTGGGGAATTGTGCCGCGCGCGCCAGTACCGCCTGGCCGTCGAGCGGGCGCTGCGGGGCGGGCGGTTTGCGGAGGCGGTCGCCGTGTCACCCAAAGACCTCTCGATTGCTGTCGGGCAGCATCGCCAAAATGAGGAGGCCCTGCGGAAAGCCGGGTATCCGGTGCGCTTTTTCCCCGACGCGGCGCTTTCACGCGGCTGGTTTTCGCTGACCGACGGGAGCGGGCGGCCGCGGCGGTTTCGCGCCGTGCCGGGTGCGGCCGGCTGAAAGCGGCGGCCGCGCGGTATTTGAAGCGTTTTATGAAGTGTTTTATAAAGAGGTTTATTTTTAAGAAAAAGCGCCGCCGCAGCAGGGGTACGCTGCCGCGGCGGGACTTTTTCTGTCTTCGGAAGGCGGACGGCGCGCGTCCGCGCGGGAATTTTCAGAAAGAGGAGGGCTGCGCATGCTGGTCAAATCCCTCGAATTGCAGGGGTTTAAAACGTTTCCGGACAAGACGATTTTGCAGTTTCAAAACGGCATCACCGCCGTGGTCGGCCCAAACGGCAGCGGCAAGAGCAACCTAAGCGACGCCGTGCGCTGGGTTTTGGGCGAGCAGAACGCCCGCGTGCTGCGCTGCACGAAGATGGAGGACGTCATTTTCAACGGCACGCCGCAGCGAAAGCCGCAGGGCGTTGCGCGGGTTGCGCTGCGCATCGACAACACGGACCGCCGCTTAGCCTTTGACAGCGACGAGATTACCGTCGAGCGCCGCTATTACCGCAGCGGCGAAAGCGAGTATCTTTTAAACGGCGCCGCGGTCCGCCTGCGGGATATCCATGAGCTGTTTATGGACACAGGCCTCGGGCGCGACGGCTACTCGATCATCGGGCAGGGGAAAATCGACGCGATTGTCTCCGCGAAAAGCGAGGACCGCCGCGAGATTTTCGAGGAAGCCGCGGGCATTTCCCGCTTCCGCTACCGCAAAGAGGAGAGCGAGCGGCGCTTAAAGGCGGCCGAGGAGAACCTTTTGCGCCTGCGCGATATTTTATCGGAACTCGAAGGGCGCGTCGGGCCTCTAAAGGAGCAAAGCGAAAAGGCGCAGGCGTTTCTTCACTATTCGGCTGAAAAGAAGGGGCTCGAAATCGGGCTGTGGCTTCTTAGCATCGACCGCACGGAAAAACAGCTGCGCGCGCACGAGAACCGGCTTTTGCTCGCCCGCGGGCAGCAGGAGCGCGCGGCGAAGGAACTCGAGGAACTCGACGCCGCCGTGGAAGAGGCGTTTGCGCAGATGAACGCCTGCACGGCGCGTGTGGACCGCCTGCGCCAGGAGAGCGCCGCGCTCGAAGAGGCGGCCGCCCAAAAAGACGGCGAGGCGAAGGTGCTCGAAAATGACAGCCGCCATGCCGCCGAGACCGCCGAGCGCCTTTCGGGGGAGATTGCCGGCTCCAAAGCGTCGGGCGCACAGCTCGCCGCGCAGATTGCCGAAAAAGAGGCGGCCGTCGGGCAGAAAGAGGCACAGGCACGCGAAAAGCAGGAGGCGCTCGCGGCGGTTTCCGCGCGCGTGGACGCGCTGCAGCAGGCGCTGCAGGACAAGACCCAGCAGCTCGACGGCTGTACGCAGACGCTTTCCCGGCTTTCCGAGCAGTCCACTTCCTATAAGCTCGCCGAAACGACGGCTGCCTCCTCCATTTCGGAAATCCAGCGGCGGCTGGAAGCCCTTGGGAAAACACGCGGGGAGAAAGAGGAGAAACGAAAGGCGCTTTTGCAATCGGAACAGGACGGGCAGGCCCTTTTGCGGCGTGCGGACGAGCGCGTGAAGGCGCAGGAAAATGCGCTCGAAGGTTACCGCCTGCGCCTGGAAGCGCGCGCGCAGAAGGAGAAAACTCTCAAAAGCGAGGCCGACCGCCTTTTGCTCGACGCGAAGGAGAGCCGCCGCCGCGCAGATCTTTTGGAGGCCCTGGAGCGCAACATGGAGGGCTTCCAGAAGAGCGTCAAGGTGGTCATGAAGGCCGCCGCGCAGGGGCAGCTTTCCGGGATTCATGGGCCGGTGTCCAGATTAATCGAGGTGCCGCCGGCCTATGCCGTCGCGCTCGAGACGGCGCTGGGGGCGGCGATGCAGCACATTGTCGTCGGTTCGGAGGAAGACGCCAAATATGCCATCGCGTATTTAAAGCGGCACGACGGCGGCCGCGCGACGTTTTTGCCGCTGACGACGATCCGCGGCCGCAGGCTTTCGGAGGAGGGCCTTTCCGCGTGCGCGGGGTTTGTCGGGGTGGCAAGCGAGTTGTGCGGCACGAAGGAAGCATACCGCGCAATCCGCGAAAACCTTTTGGGCCGCATTGTGATCGCGCAGGATTTGGACGCCGCCGTCGCGATTGCGCGCCGGTACGGCTACCGCTTCCGCATTGTCACGCTCGACGGCCAGGTCGTCAACGCCGGCGGTTCCCTGACGGGCGGCTCCCAGGGCAGGAATTCCGGGCTTTTAAGCCGCAGAAGTGAAATTGCCCGCATCCGCGAAAAGGCGGGCCGCCAGCAGGAAGACGCCCGGAAAGCGCAGGACGCGCTCGATGCCTACCTGGCGGAGACGGCGAAACAGCAGGCGGCCCGCACCGCCGCGCAGGGGGAGCTTTCCGCCTTGCGCGAGGAGCGCGTGCGCTTTGCCGCGAGCCTGGAGCGGGTGCGCGCCGATTTGCAGGCGGTTGAAAACGATTTGTCCGACCTGCAGGCGGAGACCGAAGTCCACCAGGCGCGCCTTCATGCCCAGCATACGCTGCAGCAGCAGGCCCGGCAGCAGGCCGCCGAGGCCGCCGCCGAGAGCGAAAAGCTTTCGAAGGAACTGCAGGCGGCACAAACGGCGCAGGCGGACCTGCGCGGCGACCTAGACGGGCTTTTCGAGCGGCGCCAGGCGCTCGAACTCGAAAAACTCGGCGTGGAAAAGGACCGGCAGAACGTAAAAGCGCTTCTGGATTCGTTAAAAGAGCAGCAGGCGCTCGGCAATACGCACCTGCAGGACCTTTTGGCACAGGTCGAAAAGGCTAAGGCACAGCGGGCGGACCTCTCCGCGCGCGCCGGACAGGCGCAGAAGGAGGCCGGTTCCCTGCGCGAAAAGGCTGCGGAAAATACGCAGACGATCGCCGCGGTGACCCAAAGCCGCTTAGCGCTCGAGCGGAAAAGCACGCAGCTGCGCCGCAGCCAGCGGGAAAAGAGCGAGGAAAAGGAACGTCTCGGCCATGAAACCGCGCGCTTAGAGGCGCAGAAGGAGCATTTGCAGGCCCAGTGCGACGGCGTGGAGGCAAAGCTCTGGGAGGAATATGAGCTGACGCGCCGCGAGGCGGCGGACGCCGCTTCCCCGATCGAAAACGAGGCGCAGGCCCAAAAGGAACTCAATATCTTAAAGGGGAAAATCCGCGCGCTGGGGTCGATTAACGTCGGCGCGATTGAGGAGTACAAGACGGTCAACGAGCGCTACACGTTTTTATCCGCACAGATTGCGGACGTGGAGAAGAGCCGCGACGAGCTGCACCGCCTGATCTCGGACCTGACCCGCCAGATGAAAGAGCAGTTTACGAAACGCTTTGCGCAGATCGCCCAGCATTTCACGCAGACGTTCCGCGAGCTCTTCGGCGGCGGCACGGCAAAGCTCCAGCTGACGGACGCGGACCATGTGCTGGAATCCGGCATCGACATTTCCGTCCAGCCGCCCGGCAAGATCGTCTCGCATCTCGAAAGCCTTTCGGGCGGGGAGAAGGCGCTGGTGGCGATTTCCCTGTATTTTGCGATTATGAAGGTCTCGCCGCCGCCGTTTTGCATGCTCGACGAGATTGAGGCGGCGCTCGACGACGTCAACGTCACGCGCTTTGCCGCGTATCTGCGCCGCATGACGCCGCACACACAGTTTATCCTGATCACGCACCGCCGTGGCAGCATGGAGGGCGCGGATGTGCTGTACGGCGTTACGATGCAGGATGAGGGCATCAGCCGCATCCTCGAGCTGCACCCGGATGAAATCACGGGGTATGCGGAGCGCTGATGCTTCGTGGATTTTTATCGACGCAATTTCGGGATGATTTCCGTATGATTTCAAATGATTTCCAATAGAAAGGAAGGCCGCAATGGGCATTTTTTCAAAAATCAAGGCGGGGTTAAAAAAGACCCGCGAAAGCATGAGCAATTCGGTCCATCAGATGCTCCACGCCTCGGCAAAGATTGACGACGAGCTGTTTGAAGAGCTCGAAGAGCTTCTGGTCATGGGGGATGTCGGCGTCTCGACGGCCGAGCGCATCTGCGAGCAGCTGCGCGAAGAGGTCAAGGAGCGCCAGATCCAGAACCCGGAGGAAATCTTTGACCTCCTGCGCGAAACCGTGGCCCGGATGCTTTCCGGCGGGGAACAGCTGCGCGTGCGCACGAGCCCCTCGGTGATCCTCGTCATCGGCGTCAACGGCGTCGGCAAGACCACGACGATCGGCAAGCTCGCCGCCTATCTGCAGACGCTGCACAAGCGCGTGATCCTCGGGGCGGCGGACACGTTCCGCGCCGCGGCCATCGAGCAGCTGCAGGTCTGGGCGGACCGCGCGCACTGCGATCTGATTAAGCAGTCGGAGGGCAGCGACCCGGCCGCCGTCGTGTTCGATACGATTGCAGCGGCCAAAGCGCGCAAGGCCGACGTCATCATCATCGACACCGCCGGGCGGCTGCACACCAAGAAAAATTTGATGGATGAACTTGCAAAAATCAGCCGCGTGATCGACCGCGAACTGCCGCGCGCCGACAAGGAGATCCTTCTGGTGCTCGACGCGACGACGGGCCAGAACGGCGTCAACCAGGCGCGGGAATTTAAGAATGCCGCGGGCATTACGGGCATCGTGCTCACGAAACTTGACGGCACCGCCAAGGGCGGCGTCGTGCTGGCGGTGCGCGACGCGCTGAATATCCCCGTGAAATTTATCGGCGTCGGCGAGGGCCTGGACGACCTGCAGCCGTTTGACGCGCAGGAATTTGCGCGCGCGCTGTTCGACCGCGAACCGGAACCGGCCGGCGAGGAGGCATAAGCGATGCAGAAATTTATTTTGGCGACGCACAACGCACATAAAGTCGAAGAATTTTCGCGCATTTTGGCGCCGCTGGGTGTGGAAGTCTGCACGGCGGATCTGCCGGAGGTCGACGAGACCGGCGCGACGTTTGAGGAGAACGCCTACTTAAAGGCCGCCTCCGCGTGCGAAGCGACGGGGCTGCCCGCGATTGCGGACGATTCGGGCCTTTGCGTGCACGCGTTAAACGGCGAGCCGGGCGTGCACTCCGCGCGCTGGGCCGGCGATGTGAGCGATAAAGTCCGCAACCGCCTGCTTTTGGAGCGCTTAAAGGAGGTGCCGGAGGCCGACCGCCTCGCAAAATTTGTCAGCGTGATCTGCTGCGTCTTCCCGTCCGACGGGGAACGCCCGGGCGACATCCTGACCGCCCGCGGCGAGTGCGAGGGCGCGATCGCGTTTGCGCCCGCCGGCGAGGACGGTTTCGGCTATGACCCGATCTTTTTGTGCGGCGAAAAAACGTACGCAGAGATGACGGGCGCGGAAAAGGACGCCGTCAGCCACCGCGGCCGGGCGCTGCGCCGGTTTTGCGCGCAGCTTGAACAGTATCAGAAAACGCATCAAATATGAGGATTTGCCGCCGGTTTTCGCGTTTTGCGGTACAAACCGGGGGCGTTTGATGCAAAGTTCATCGTTTGTTCAACACCTCTTCGCGGTTTCTATAGTAAAATAAGTGGGTAAATTTCACGCTTTGCGCCCGCTTTCGGTTTGAAGGCGGGCAAAAGCGGTCTTTAGGAAAGGGCAGACGTCTTTGTTTGGATATATTCGGCCTTTCCGGCCAGAATTGCGCGTGCGGGAATGGGACGCCTACCGCGGCGTGTACTGCGGCATCTGCAAAGTGCTCGGCGACCGGTACGGCTTTCGGGCGCGCGCGGTGCTGACGTACGACTGCGTATTTTATGCGATGCTTTTGCTGTCGTTGACGCCGCAGAAGTGCGCGTTCGAAAAAAAGCGCTGTGTGGTAAACCCGTTGAAACCGTGCTTCTTCTGCAAGGCGGACGAAGCGGCGGGCGAGGCCTTGTCCCAGGCGGCCGCCTTGTGCGTGCTGCTTGCCGTGCAGAAGCTGCGCGACGACCGCAAGGACCGCGGCAAAGGGCGGTGGCGGGCGCGGCTTTTGCTGCCGTTTGCGAAGCGGCCGTACCGCAAGGCGAAAGCCGATTATCCGTGGATGGAAGACGCGGCCGCGCGCGCGATGCAGGCGCAGGAGAAAGCCGAGCAGACGCCCGGCAGCAGCCTCGACGCCTGCGCGGACCCGAGCGCCCATATGCTCGGCGAAGTCTTCGCGCACGCTTCCGGGGAAGACGAGGCGGCCCCCTTGACGCGGGTGCTCTATCAGACGGGGTATTTCCTCGGCCGGTGGGTGTATCTGATGGATGCCGCCGATGACCTCGAAAAGGACTTGGAAAGCGGCGACTTTAACCCGTTTGTGCGCGATTTTTCCCTGACGGCCGCTTCCCCGCCGGAAGCGCTCGACAAGGCGCGGCTTTCGGCGAACGGCTCTTTAAACCTGACGCTTTCCCAATTGATCGCCGCGATGCAGCTGTTAGAACTTTCTGAATTTTCTTCGATTCTTTGGAATATCCTCGACCTCGGCCTGCCGCAAATGCAGCGCCAGTCGCTCTTTAAGGATGCTGAAAAGGAGACTGAACCATGACCGACCCTTATCAAGTGCTTGGCGTTTCGCCGAATGCCTCCGACGAGGAGGTCAAAGCGGCCTATCGCAAGCTCGCAAAAAAGTATCACCCGGACAATTATGCAAACAGTCCATTGGCAGACTTGGCCGACGAGAAGATGAAGGAAGTCAATGAGGCCTACGATACGATCATGAACGAGCGCAAGCACCGCTCGCAGGCCTCGTCCGCAAACCGTGCGGGCGGCTACCAGTACGGCGGCTACGGCGCCGGCGGATACAGCGGCTACGGCAGCGCCTCGCAGCGCGGCTCCCATTTTTCGGACGTGCGCCAGATGATCCAGAACGGCCGCATCGCGGACGCCGAACAGATCTTAGACGGCGTCCCGAGCGACCGGCGCAGCGCGGAGTGGTATTTCTTAAAGGGCATGGTGCTCCACCGCCGCGGCTGGATGGATGAAGCCTATAATTACGTCAGCCGCGCCGTGCAGATGGACCCCGGAAACCAGGAATACCGCATGGCGCTTTCACAGCTGCAAAACCAGCGCGGCGGCATGTACGGCGGCTATAACCCGTACGGCGGCGGCGCGGGCATGAGCAACGCCTGCTGCAGCCTTTGCGCGCAGATGGCGATCTGCCAGTTCTGCTGCACGCCGTGTGACGGCGGCGCGGACTGCAGCCCGTGCTGACGCGGATGCGGCGCGGCAATCGGACGGTGGGGGTCGCCTTTTGCGGCATCGTCACGGCGCTGGGCGTTTTGTGCCTGGCGGGGGCGGGGCTGCTCCCGATTTTCTACTATATCCTGCCGGCCGTGGCGGGGCTGCTTTTAATCCCCATCGTCATTGAACTCGGCCACCGCTTTGCGTGGAGCACGTATGCGGCGGTCTCCCTTTTAGGGCTTTTGCTCGCCCCCAATCGGGAAATCGTGCTGCTGTACGTGCTGTTTTTCGGCCATTATATGATCGTGAAAGCCCTCATTGAGGGGCATGTGCGGCGCCGGATTTGGCAGGCGGTATCAAAGCTTCTGGTGTTTACGGCGTCGATGGCGCTCGATTTTTTCGTGTGCGTATTTGTGCTCGGCGTGCCGGCAAGCAGCTTTTCGCTGTTCGGCGTTTTCCTGCCGGGCGTGCTGCTCGTGCTGGGGAATGTCGTCCTGTTTCTTTACGACTACGCGTGCACCGGCGTCGTCGCGCTGTATATGCAAAGGCTCCACCCGGTCTTGCAGCGCCTGCTTTCCCGCGGGCGGTAAAGGAAACGAAAATGACATAGAAACGGCAAGGAGGCCTTCGCTTTTCTGCTTTTAGAAAAGCCGGGCCTCGTTTTTTGCATTTTTTCGGACTTTGTCTTGCATTTTTCCCGCCCAGCGGCTAAACTGTATAACTAGGAGTTGATAGCATGCAGGATCACTTAACAGCCCGCATTCAGGAAAATCAGAGCCGCTTTTCGAAAGGGCAGCGCCTGATTGCCAATTATATTCTCGAACATTACGACAAGGTCGCCTTCATGACGGCTTCCCGCCTGGGCGCGACCGTCGGCGTCAGCGAGTCTACGGTCGTGCGCTTTGCGATGGAGATCGGCTACGCCGGTTACCCGGAGCTGCAGCGCGCAATCCAGGAGATGATCCGCTCCAAATTGACGAGCGTGCAGCGCATGGAGGTGACACGCGAGCGCATTGGGGAGGAGGACGTGCTCGACGCCGTCTTAAACCAGGATATCGAAACGATCCGCCACACGATGGAGTGTACGTCCCACGAGGATTTTTACGCGGCCGCCGATTCGATCATCTCGGCGCGCAAGATCTATATCCTCGGCGCGCGCAGCTGCCAATCGCTGGCGTCGTTTCTGGCCTATTATTTTGAGATGCTGTTTGAAAACGTGACGCTCGTCAAGGCGACGAGCGAGGCGGAAATTTTCCAGCAGATGATCCACATCGACGAGCGGGACCTCGCCATCGGTTTGAGCTTCCCGCGCTATTCGCACAAGGCGACGAAGGCGATGCAGTTTGCCCACAACAGCGGCGCGAAGGTCGTCGCGATTACGGACAGCGCCGCTTCGCCGCTGGCGGAATTTGCGGATTATACGCTGCTCGCGCGCAGCGACATCGCCGCGATTGCGGACACGCTCGTCGCGCCGCTGAGCCTGATTGACGCGTTGATCGTCACGGTCGCGATGAAGATGGAGAAGACGATCGGCAAGACCTTCGGCCGCTTAGAGCAGATTTGGGACGAGTACCACGTCTACGAGACGATCAACCCGCACGAGGAGACGCCCCATGCAGCGCGTTGACCTGGTTGTCGTCGGCGCGGGCGCGGCGGGCCTGATGGCGGCCGGCACCGCGGCGGGCCGCGGGCTTTCCGTCTATCTAATCGACAAAAACGAGGTGCCCGGCAGAAAGCTGCGCATCACCGGCAAGGGCCGCTGCAATGTGACGAACAACTGCGACGTCCCGACGTTTCTCGAGCATGTGCCCCAAAACCCGCGCTTCCTCTACAGCGCCTTAAACCGCTTTACGCCCGTCGACAGCATCGCCTTTTTTGAAAGCCTCGGCGTGCCGCTCAAAACGGAGCGCGGCCGGCGCGTGTTCCCGCAAAGCGACCGCGCCGACGATATTGCAAACGCGCTGGCGGATTGGGCGCGGCAGAACGGCGCCGTGCTGCTGCGCGGCAGTGTGCAGCGGCTATTAACGCGCGCGGGGCATGCGGACGGCTGCGTGCTCTCCGACGGCCGCAAAATTGAGGCGGCGCAGGTCCTTTTGGCGTGCGGCGGCGCGTCGTACCCCGCGACCGGCTCGAACGGCGCGGGCTACCGGCTGGCCGAAGAGGCCGGCCACACGATCGTGCCGCTGCGGCCGTCGCTCGTGCCGCTCGCGTGTGCGGGTGAGGACGCTGCCGACTGCGCGCGCATGGCCGGGCTCGATTTGCGCAATATCGGGTTTTCCGTCTACGACACCGTGCGCCGCCGCGCCGTGTATGAGGATTTCGGCGAGCTCTCGTTTACGCGCCACAGCTTGGCCGGCCCCGTCGTCCTCAGCGCGAGCGCCTGCCTGCGCGATATGGCGCCGGGGCGCTTTCGCGCGGACATCGACTTAAAGCCCGCGCTTTCGCCCGAAAAGCTCGACGCGCGCCTTTTGCGCGATTGGACCGCCGCGCCGCAGCGGCCGTTTGCGCAGGCGCTCGAAAAGCTATTGCCCCGCAACCTGATCCCCGTGGCGGTGCGCCGCAGCGGCATCGCGCCGCAGACCCCGTGCTCCGACATCACGCGCGCCGCGCGCCGGGCGTTCGGCGAGGAATTAAAGCGCTTTTCGTTTCGCATCGAGGGCTTCCGCCCGATCGAGGAGGCCATCGTCACGGCCGGCGGCGTCTCCGTGCGGGAGATTGACCCGCGTTCGATGCAGTCGAAAAAGGTGCCGGGCCTCTACATTGCCGGCGAGCTTTTGGACGTAGACGCCTACACCGGCGGCTATAACCTGCACATCGCGTTTGCGACCGGCCGCTTAGCCGGCGAGAGCGTGCAGCCGCAGGCGTAAACGAAGAAGGGGGTATTCGCAATGCCGGATTCGGAGTCCGCGCGAAAAGAAGCGCTTTTTCGGGAATGGAAACGGGAAGAGGACATCGCCCACATCCACGGCTGGGATTTTTCGCATCTTTCCGGCCGCTACACGGAGGAGACCGATCTGCCGTGGAATTTTGCGGACGTGATTGCGAAGTATGTAAAGCCGGAAAGCCGCCTGCTCGATATGGAGACGGGCGGTGGGGAATTTTTGCTTTCGCTGCACCATACGCCGTCCCGCACGGCCGCGACCGAGGGCTATCCGCCGAATGTGGAAGTCTGTAAAGAGCGCCTTTTGCCGCTTGGCATCGACTTTCAAGAGGCCGACGGTACAAAGCCCTTGCCGTTTGCGGACCGGTCGTTTGACGTCATCACGAACCGCCACGGCGATTTCGTGATTTCGGAGCTTTCCCGCACCCTCGCCCCCGGCGGCGTCTTTTTGACCGAACAGGTCGGCGAGGACAACGACCGGGAACTGATCGAACTGCTTTTGCCGGGCACGCCGAAAGCGTATCCGGGCTTGAACCTTCAAAACACGGCCGAGAAATTTCAGAATGCCGGGTTTTCGGTGCTCGAAAGCCAGGAGGCGTTTCGCCCGATCCGGTTTTACGACGTGGGGGCGCTTGTGTGGTTTGCGCGCGTGCTGCCGTGGGAGTTCCCGGGTTTTTCGGTGGAATCCTGCTTTGAAAACTTATGGAAAGCGCAGCGCCTGCTCGACGGGCGGGGCGTCCTCGAAGGGAGGATCCATCGCTTTTGGCTTGCGGTACAACTGAGCCCAACCTGTTCCATCTAACGGTTTCTTAACGCAAACTGCCTTTTCAATCGCGGGTCTTTGTAGTATACTAAAAGACGTATTGCGCAAGCGCGTTTGGGCGCGCAAGACTTGAGGTTGGAGGTTTCCAGAGCAATGATCCATATCGCCATAGACGGTCCGGCCGGCGCGGGGAAAAGCACGATTGCCCGTGCCCTTGCCGCGCAGATCGGGTTTATTTACGTAGATACCGGAGCCCTTTACCGGACGGTGGGGCTTTTTATGCTGCGCGCGGGGGTTGACCCGGCGGACGCAGAAGCGGTCGTGCCGCGCCTGGATGGCGTGCAGATCGCGCTGACCTTTTCGGAAGGGGAACAGCACGTGCTCCTTTCCGGCGAAGACGTTTCCGAAGCGATCCGCACGCCGGAAGTCAGCATGGCGGCGTCGGCGGTCTCCGCGATTCCGGCGGTGCGCGCATTTTTGCTCTCGCTGCAGAAGGAACTGGCGGCGGCCAACAATGTGATTATGGACGGCCGCGACATCGGCACGGTCATCCTGCCCGATGCACAGCTGAAAATTTTCCTGACGGCTTCCCCGCAGGCCCGCGCGCAGCGCCGCTTTGCCCAGCTGCAGGAAAAAGGGGAGGCGGTCTCTTACGACGAGGTCCTGCGCGACATCCAGAAGCGCGACGAGCAGGACATGACCCGCGCTGCGGCGCCGTTAAAGCCCGCCCCGGACGCCCGCCTGGTGGATACGAGCGACTGCACGCTCGAAGAGAGCATTGCCCGCGTGCGCGAACTCGTGCGCGATGTGCTGGGCTATTGAGGAGGCGCGCGTATGACCCCGTTGTATGTGGTGGCAAAATTGATCCCCTCCTGGTTTGCGCGGCCCGTGCTGCCGAACCATGTGCGCGGCGCGGAGAATATCCCGAAAAAGGGCGCGGCGATTTTATGCATCAATCACCAGCGCTATTCCGACCCGATCCGCCTGTTTTTGTCGTGCCGCCGGCAGATCTATTTTTTGGCGAAGGCGGAGCTGTTTACGAACCCGTTTTTCGCGTGGGTGCTCAAGCAGGTCGGCGTCATTTCGATTGAGCGCGGGAAAGGTGATGTCGGCGCGATGAACCTGGCGGGCGAGCGGCTCCGGCAGGGGAAACTATTGGGCGTCTTCATTGAGGGCACGCGCAGCAAGGACGGCTCGTTGGGCCGGCCGAAATCCGGCGCCGCAATGATGGCCTGGCGCTACCACGTGCCGGTCGTTCCCGTGTGCATTACATCCGAGGAAGGGAACCTCCCCGAAACGTTCCATTACTGCCGCGTATCTTACGGCAAGCCCATGACGCCCGAAGAGCTCGGGTTATCCGAGGGCAAGGCCGGCGAGTTCCGCCGCGCGAGCCGCAAGATTATGGACGCGATTGCCGCCTTGCGCGAGCAGGACCTGAAAACGATGCAGCAGGCATGAAGCGGCCGAACGGATTGTACCGTGCGTTGTATCAATTTTTCGCGCGTGGGTTCGGCTGGGTGTATGTGCTCTTGCTGCGCGTGCGCGTAAAGGGCCTTCGGAATATCCCGAGAAAAGGGCCGTTTCTTGTGTGTGCCAATCACCGGTGCGTATTAGACCCCGTGACGCTTGCGGTCTTCTTCCGCCAGCACCTGTACTTTATGGCGAAGCGCGAGCTTTTCACAGACCACGGCGCGTTTGTGGAAAAGGTCCTGCGGGCGGCGGGTGCGTTTCCCGTCGAACGCGACAGCGCGGACCTCAAAAGCCTGCGGGAAGCGCTCGCCGTTTTGCGCCGCGGCGATGTGCTGGCGCTGTTCCCGCAGGGGCGGGTCGTGCGCGGCAACGCGCCGGTTTCGCCGAAGGGCGGCGCCGTGTGGCTTGCGGCGCACGCGGGGGTGCCCATCGTGCCGGTGTCGATTTTCTGCCGCGGGCCGTGGAAGTTCGGCCGCAGGCTTTCCGTGCGCATCGGGCGGCCCCTGCCGCCGGCGCCGGACCGGCACAGCCGCGGGGCCTTGGAAAAGGCCGCCGCACAGTTGGCCGATGCGCTCAATCGGCAGTTGGAGGAAAGTGCTTTTTGAAAATTTATGTTGCAAAGACGGCGGGGTTCTGCTTTGGCGTCAACCGCGCCGTCACGATGGTCGAAGAGCTTTTGAAAGAGGGCCGCACGGTCTGCACGTTGGGCCCCATTATCCATAACCCGCAGACGCTTTCCCGGTTAGCAGAGCAGGGCACGCGGATTGTCGAGGACCCCAAGGAGGCCCCGCCGGGCAGCACGCTCGTGATCCGCAGCCACGGCGTTCCCCGCCGCGTGCGCGAGGAGATCGATTCCTTGCCGCTGATGTGCGTCGATGCGACGTGCCCGTTCGTTGCGAAGATCCACCAGATCGTCTCCGAAGAGGGGAAAAAGGGCCGCACGGTGCTGATTGCGGGAGACCCCAAGCACCCGGAAGTGCAGGGAATTGTTGGACATTGCACGGGCCCGTGTTTTGTGTTTGAAAATGCCTTCGATCTCGAAAAACAGATTTCCGAGTCGCCTATTTTGAAAAAAAGCGACATATCCGTTGTTGCCCAGACGACATTTCGTGTGGCAGAATGGCGAAATTGTCTAAAAAGCTTGCAAAGGGTATATACAAACGCAAATATTTTTGATACAATATGTAATGCCACCGCCCGTCGGCAGGAGGAGGCCGAGGCATTGGCCCGCACGTGTGATGCGATGCTGGTGCTCGGTGGCAGAGAAAGTTCCAATACGGCCAAGCTCTACGACGTGTGCAGGAAGCATACGCGCACGCTTTTTGCGCAATCCGCGGCCGAGATCCCGAAAGGATTCCTGGATGGGGTCAAAACGTTAGGCATTACTGCCGGTGCCTCCACACCGGCAAGTATAATAAAGGAGGTACTTGTTACCATGGCAGAAATCAATGAGGGCGTGCAGAGCCCGGAGACCGCTGAAGGCGGCGACAACTTTGCGGAGATGTTAGAGGAGTCTCTGAAGAGTTTAAATACAGATGAGAAGGTCCACGGTGTGGTCGTTGGGGTTACCCCGACGGAGGTCTTAGTGGATGTCGGGCGCAAGCAGTCCGGCTTTGTCCCGCTGTCGGAACTCACGACGAAGCCCGGCGTCAAACCGGAAGACATCGTGAAGGTCGGCGACGAGATGGATCTGCTCATTATGCGCACCAATGACCAGGAGGGCACGATCATGCTCTCGAAGCGCCGTCTCGACGCCGCAAAGGGCTGGGAAGAGGTCGCAGCCGCAGAGGAGAGCGGTGAGGTTTTGACCGGTACCGTCGTGGAGATCGTCAAGGGCGGCGTGATCGCCGTCACGAAGGGCGTGCGCGTGTTTATCCCGGCCAGCCAGGCCACCGCGTCCCGCAACGATCCGCTCGATGACCTGCTCAAGAAGGAAGTCAAGTTCCGCATCATCGAAGTCAACCGCGGCCGCCGCCGTGCGGTCGGTTCCATCCGCTCCGTGCTGCGCGACGAGCAGAAGAAGCTCGCCGAGAAGTTCTGGGAGACCGCCGAGGAAGGCAAGGAGTACGACGGTGTCGTCAAGTCCCTGACGTCTTACGGCGCATTTGTCGACCTGGGCGGCATCGACGGCATGATCCATATCAGCGAACTGTCCTGGACGCGCATCAAGCATCCGAGCGAGGTCGTCAAGGTCGGCGACAAGGTCCATGTCTATATCAAGGGCCTGGACCGCGAGAAGGGCAAGATTTCGCTGGGCTATAAGCGCCCGGAGGACAATCCGTGGGAAATCCTCAAGCGCGACTACCCGGTCGGCAGCGTCGTGGACGCGACGATCGTCGGCATGACGAGCTTTGGCGCGTTCGCGCGCATCATCCCCGGCATCGACGGCTTGATCCATATTTCCCAGATTGCGGACCACCGCATCGAGAAGCCGCAGGACGAGCTGGAGATGGGCCAGACGGTCAAGGTGCTCATTACGGACATCGATTTTGACCGCCATCGCGTCAGCCTCTCCATCCGCCGTCTGCTGGAAGACCAGGCCGATGAAGACGAAGAATAATTTTCCGCAGTAAAGAAGCGCGCCAGGAGGCCTTCGGGTGTTCTGCGCGCTTTTTTCGTTTGTCACACATTTGCGCCCGCGCGCTATACTGGGAAAGGACGGTTTCCGGAAATTCCTTTTTAGAAAGGCGGCGGCGCGATGAGAAGAAGGCGGGGAAGGCGGCGCGGCAGGCCGTTTGCGTGGGGGCCGCTGGCGCTCGCGGGAATTTTGGCGGCGCTGTTTTTGGCGGCCGAGGTGCGCGTGCGCCCGTTTGTGGAGGCGGCGTGTGAAAACGCGGCGAAAGCCTGCGTCACGGAAGTGGTCGAGGAGGCCGTGCTGGAAAGCGTTTCCCAAACGCCCGTCTCCGCGTCCGAGATGGTCGAGTTTGTCTATGACGCGGACGGCGGCATCCAGGCCGTTTCCGGCAATGCCCCGGCGCAGGCGCGGCTACAGGCGCAGCTTGTGTCGGCCATCCAGGAAAAGGCCGCACAGGCGCCGCACAAGGAGCTTTCGATCCCGCTTGGCACCTTAACGGGGCTTGCCCTTCTGCATGGGCGCGGCCCCGGTGTCCCGCTGCGCCTGACGATGGCCGACGCCGTGAGCGGGGAGCTGCACAGTTCCTTCGACGCGGCCGGCATCAACCAGACCCGCTGGGAATTGACGCTCGACGTCACGGTTTCGGTCTATACGTACCTGCCGGGCGACGAAGGGCAGCAGACGGTTACGGCTTCCGTGCCGGTCGCGCAGACGGTTTTGGTCGGCGAGGTGCCCCAGATGCTGTTTGGGGACGCTTTCGGGACACAATAGAGCAAAGAGAAAACACACAAGACGAGGTCAATGGCATGCTGGAAGAAGAAGCAAAAAAGCGGGTCGCCGCGCTGCGCGAGCAGATCCGGCTGTATAACCGCAAATATTATGAAGAGGATGCGCCGCTGGTCGACGACTTTACCTACGACGCGCTGTACCGCGAGCTGCAGAATTTGGAGGAGGCGTTCCCGAACCTGCAGACGCCGGATTCCCCGACGCAGCAGATCGGCGGCGCGCCGTCGGCGCAGTTTTCGAAGGTGCGCCACGAGGTCGTCATGGAGAGCCTGCACGACGCCTTCAGCGCCGAGGAGATGCGCGCGTTCGACGCGCGTGTGCGGGAGGCGGCGCCGGACGCGCAATACGTCGTGGAGCCGAAATTTGACGGCCTTTCCGTCTCGCTCGAATACCGCGACGGCCGCTTCGTGCGCGGCTCCACGCGCGGCGACGGCACCGTCGGCGAGGATGTGACGGAGAATTTACGGAAAATTTCCGCGATCCCGAAAACGATCGCAGAGCCGCTGCCGTATCTCGAGGTGCGCGGGGAGGTCTATATGCCCCACGAACAGTTTTTTCAGCTGTGCGCGAAGCAGGAGCTTTTGGGCGAAAAGCCGTTTAAAAACCCGCGCAATGCGGCGGCCGGTTCCCTGCGGCAAAAGGACAGCCGCATCACGGCCGAGCGCGGCCTTTCGATCTTCGTGTTTAACGTCCAGCAGGTGCAGGGCGCAGACCTTTCCGAACACGTGCAGGCGCTGGACTTTTTAAAGCGCTTGGGCTTCCCCGTGCCGCCGACGTACCGTTTGTGCAAAACGATCGACGAGGCCCTCGAGGAGGTCAAGCGCATCGGCGACGCGCGCGGGACGTACGGCTTTTCGATCGACGGCGCCGTCGTGAAGGTCAACGCATTTTCCGACCGCAGCGTATTGGGCAGTACGGCCAAATTCCCGCGCTGGGCCGAGGCGTATAAATACCCGCCCGAGGAAAAGCAGACGCGTTTGCTTTCGATTGAGGTCAACGTCGGGCGCACGGGCGTTTTGACGCCGACGGCCGTGCTCGAGCCGGTCCTGCTCGCGGGCACGACCGTCAGCCGCGCCACGCTGCACAACCAGGACTTCATTTCCGAAAAGGACATCCGCATCGGCGACACCGTGCGCCTGCGCAAGGCCGGCGAGATCATCCCCGAAGTCGTCGCCGTCGTTTCCCACGCGCCGGGGGCACAGCCGTACCGTCTGCCCGACACGTGCCCGTCGTGCGGCAGCCCCGTCGTGCGCGAGGAGGGCGCCGCGGCCGTGCGCTGCACGAACGCTGACTGCCCCGCGCAGCTTTCACGCCATTTGATCCACTTCGTGAGCCGCGACGCGATGGACATCGAGGGCTGCGGGCCGGCGGTGCTCGAACAGCTTTTGGGCCAGGACCTCGTCCATTCGCCCGCGGACCTTTACACGCTCACGCTTTCCGAACTCGTGGGGCTCGAGCGTATGGGCGAAAAGTCGGCGGAAAACCTGCTTGCGGCCATCGAACAGAGCAAAGGCCGCGGGCTGGAGCGGCTCTTGTTCGCGCTGGGCATCCCGCACATCGGCCAGAAGGCCGCGCAGCTTTTAGGCGGCTATTTCCAGACCATCGACGCGCTCTTTCGGGCCAAGGCGGACGAGATCGTGAAGATCGACGGCTTCGGGCAGATCATGGCCGAATCGGTCGAGGAGTTTTTCTCGATGGAGGCGACCGCGCACTTGATCGGCCGCCTGCGCGACGCCGGCGTTTCGATGGAGAGCACGCAGGAAGTGCGCGACACGCGCTTTGCCGGGAAGACGTTCGTTTTGACCGGCACGCTGCCGAACCTGACGCGCGCCGAGGCCACGGCGGCCATCGAGCGCTGCGGCGGCAAGGTCAGCGGCAGTGTGAGCAAGAAGACAAGCTACGTGGTGGCCGGTGAGGCGGCGGGCAGCAAATTGACAAAAGCCCAGTCTTTGGGCATCCCGGTCCTTTCGGAAGCGGAGCTTTTGAAACTGTTAGAGGACTAATTTGGAGGAATCAAGAACCATGTTAACGAGCAAACAGCGCGCGTTCCTGCGCGGGCTTGCAAACCCATTGGAGACGATTTTGACGCTCGGCAAGGGCGGGCTTTCGCCGGAAATTTACGCGCAGGCGGATTCGGCCCTCGAAAAGCGCGAACTGATCAAGGGCCGCGTGCTCGTCGAGACGTGCCCGGTCTCTTCGCGGGAAGCGGCGGACGCGATTGCCGCGGCGGTGCATGCCGAGGTCGTCCAGGTCATCGGCTCGCGCTTCGTTTTATATCGGAAAAATCAAAAGGAGCCGAAAATCGTACTTCCCAAAGCGGCAAAAAAGTAATACAATAAAAGTAACTTTCTGCGAAAGCCCGGCGGACATAAGGAGGTGCGGCGCGGGATGGAAAAGCTTTTGGTCTATGGGGGGACGTTTAACCCGATCCACAACGGCCATCTGCATCTGGCCCAGGCGTTTTTGTCCATTACGGGGGCGAAGCATCTGTTGCTTGTGCCGACGCGCGTGCCGCCGCACAAGCGCGCAAAATCCCTTGCAAGCGGGGCGATGCGCCTAGAAATGTGCCGTCTGGCTATTGCGGGGCGCGAAGGCTGGCAGGTAAGCCCGATGGAACTCGAGCGCCCGGGCCCGAGCTATACGGCCGACACGCTCGACGAGCTCGCCGCGCGTTACCCCGGCACGGCGCTTTATTTCGTGACGGGCGAGGACATGTTTTTAACGCTGCTGGATTGGCATGACCCCGCGCGCATTTTGCGCCGGGCCGTCATCTGCGCCGCGCCGAGGAGCCTAGAGGGCCTTTCGCGCATGCAGGCCTACGGCAGAAAGATCGAAGAAGCCGGCGGCCGCGTGCTTGTGCGCGACGTCGCGTATCTGCCGGTCTCCTCGACCCAGGTGCGCGCAGAAGTCGCCGCGGGCCGCCCGATCGACCGGCTCGTGCCGCCGGCGGTCGCCCGCTTCATCGCAGAAAATTCTTTGTATCGGGAGCTTTGAAACCATGGATATGACCCCTTATCAAAAGATCATCCGGCCGCTTTTGGGCGACTACCGCTACCGGCACTCCATAAACGTCAGCGAAGCCGCCCGCGACCTCGCCGAACGCTACGGCGCCGATGCGGACAAGGCGCAGCTGGCGGGGATCCTGCACGATATTACGAAGGATATGCCCAAAAAAGAACAGAAGGCGCTGCTCGACCGCTTTGGGGTCCGGCTTTCGCCGGTGGAGGCGCATGCGCCGAAGCTCTGGCACGCGATTTCGGGTGCCGCGTATCTGCGAAATATGCTGCACATCGAGGACCCGGAGATCCTAGACGCCGTGCGGTACCACACGACCGGCCGCGCCGGCATGTCGCTGCTTGAGAAGATCATTTTTACGGCCGATTTTATCTCCGCGGACCGCGACTATGACGGCGTCGGGAAATTCCGCAAGCTCGCGCGCCGCGACCTTTCCGCGGCGATGGAAGCAGAGCTCTCTTACACAATCATCGATCTGGCGCAGCAGGGCGTCGCGATCCACCCGGATACGGTGGCCGCGTTTAATGAGGTCGCGCTGCAGCTGCTGGAGGAGAAGGAAGGTTAAATTTGCATGGAACCAAAAGCACTGGCCGAAAAGGCCGTTGAGATTCTGGATAAGAAAAAGGCTTTGCAGCTTAAACTTCTGCACATCGCGGAGGTCACGACGCTGGCCGATTATTTCGTGCTGGCCACCGGCACGAGCAGCACGCACGTACAGTCTTTGGCCGATGAGGTGGAATTCCAGCTCAAGGAACTGGGCGTGCAGCCCGGCCATACGGAGGGCAGCCGCGGAAACGGCTGGATCCTGCTCGACTACGGCAGTGTCGTCGTGCACGTGTTTACGCCGGAAAGCCGCTCGTTCTACGATTTGGACCGGTTGTGGAAGGACGGCGAAGAGGTGGACATTTCTTCTCTTCTCGTGGAGGAGAGCGGGTCCTAACAAAAAGCGCCTGCGGCAAATTTTCAGGAAAAGGCGCACAGAAGCGAAAAGGGGTTGGAACAGTTTTGAAATACGATCATAAGGCAATCGAAAAGAAGTGGCAGGACGCCTGGGAGAAGGCGGGCGTCTTCCATGCGGAGGACCACACAAGCAAAAAGCCGAAGTATTACGCGCTCGTCGAGTTCCCGTACCCGTCGGGCCAGGGGCTGCACGTCGGCCATCCGCGCCCGTATACGGCGCTGGACATCATCGCGCGCAAGCGCCGCATGCAGGGCTACAATGTGCTTTACCCGATCGGCTGGGACGCGTTCGGCCTGCCGACCGAGAATTACGCGATCAAAAACCACGTCCATCCGGCGGTCGTGACGAAGAAAAACGTCGCGCGCTTTAAGCAGCAGATCCAGTCTCTGGGCATTTCCTTTGACTGGAGCCGCGAGATCAACACGACGGACCCGGACTACTATAAGTGGACGCAGTGGATCTTTTTGCAGCTGTTTAAGAAGGGCCTTGCCTACAAGAAAGAGATGACCGTCAACTGGTGCACGGGCTGCAAGTGCGTGCTTGCCAACGAAGAGGTCGTCGAGGGCGTGTGCGAGCGCTGCGGCAGCCCCGTTGTCCACAAGGAAAAGAGCCAGTGGATGCTCAAGATCACGGACTATGCGCAGAAGCTCTTAGACGGCCTCGACCACGTCGATTACCCGTCGCGCGTGAAGATCCAGCAGAAGAACTGGATTGGCCGCAGCGAGGGCGCCGAGGTCGATTTCAAAACGACCGCCGGCGACACGCTGACCGTCTACACGACGCGTCCGGACACGCTGTTCGGCGCGACGTACATGGTTATCTCCCCCGAGCATCCGTATATCGAAAAGTGGAAGGATCAGCTCCAGAACATGGACGCGATCCGCGCCTACCAGGACCAGGCCGCGCGCAAGAGCGAATTCGAGCGCGCCGAGGTCAACAAGGACAAGACCGGCGTCGAGCTTTTGGGCGTGCGGGCCGTAAACCCCGTCAACGGCAAGGAAATCCCGATCTTTATCTCCGACTACGTGCTCATGACGTACGGCACCGGCGCGATCATGGCCGTGCCGGGCCACGACACGCGCGACTGGGCGTTCGCGAAGAAATTTAACCTGCCGATTATCGAGGTCGTCAAGGGCGGCGACGTCGAAAAGGAAGCGTTTACCGACTGCGAGACCGGCGTCATGGTCAATTCCGGCTTCTTAGACGGTCTTTCCGTCGAAGAGGCGAAGGAAAAGATCAAGGACTACATGGAGGAAAAGGGCTTCGGCCACAAGAAGGTCAACTATAAGCTGCGCGACTGGGTCTTCGCGCGCCAGCGCTATTGGGGCGAGCCGATCCCGATTGTCAAGTGCGAAAAGTGCGGCTACGTCCCGCTGCCGGAAGAGGAGCTGCCGCTGCGCCTGCCGGAGGTCGAGAGCTACGAGCCGACCGACGACGGCGAGTCGCCGCTCGCGAAGATGACCGACTGGGTCAACACGACGTGCCCGCACTGCGGCGGCCCGGCCAAGCGCGAGACGGACACGATGCCCCAGTGGGCCGGTTCCTCGTGGTATTTTTTGCGCTATACGGACCCGCACAACGACAAAGAATTTGCCAGCAAGGAAGCGCTCGACTACTGGCTCCCCGTCGACTGGTACAACGGCGGCATGGAGCACACGACGCTGCATTTGCTTTACAGCCGCTTCTGGCATAAATTCCTCTACGACATCGGCGAGGTGCCGACGCCCGAGCCGTATGCGAAGCGCACGAGCCACGGCATGATCCTCGGCGAAAACGGCGAGAAGATGAGTAAGTCCCGCGGCAACGTCGTCAACCCCGACGACATCGTCAACGCCTACGGCGCCGATACGCTGCGCCTTTATGAGATGTTCATCGGCGACTTTGAGAAGTCCGCGCCGTGGAGCACGAACAGCTTAAAGGGCTGCCGCCGCTTTGTCGAGCGCTATTTCGCGCTGCAGGACGTTATGACGCCCGAGGAAACCCTGCGCCCGGCGCTCGAGGGGTTATTCCACAAGACGATTAAGAAGGTCAGCGAGGACATCGAACAGCTCAAGTTCAACACGGCCATCGCCGCCTTGATGACGCTGCTCAATGAGATTACGGCCACCGGCTCCATCACGAAGGGCGAGCTGCGCCTGTTTACGCTGCTGCTCGACCCGTTCGCGCCGCACGTGACCGAGGAGGTCTGGTCGAAGATCGGCACGTCCGGCATGGCCTGCCAGCAGCCGTGGCCGCAGTACGACGAGGAGAAGTGCAAGGATTCCACCGTGCAGATCGTCGTGCAGGTAAACGGCAAGGTGCGCGCGCGCCTGGATGTGGCGGCGGACATCACGAAGGAGGACGCCCTCGCTGCGGCGAAGGCGCACGAGAAGATCGCCCCGGTGTTAGAGGGGAAGACGATCGTCAAGGAGATTTACGTGCCGGGGAAACTCGTCAATTTGGTTTGCCGGTAAACCGGCATCGCAGGTACACCGCAGGGGCCGCCTGGGGGGAAGTTTTGCATCCCCGGCGGCCCTTGTGCCGTGCAAGCGGTTTTGGAGGGGAATTTTAGATTGGAACAGAAACTCGAAAAAATGGACGCCTTTTTTGACGCGCGCGTCGAGGGCTATGAGGAACACATGCTTTCCGACATCGACGCGGCGCCGGATTTTTACCGGGAGACGATGCACAATCTGCCCAAAGTGCCGGGGATGCATGTGCTGGACCTCGGCTGCGGGACGGGGCTGGAACTCGAAGGGGTGTTTCAGGCCGTGCCGGACGCGGAGGTGACCGGCATCGATGTGTCGCAGAAGATGCTCGGGAAACTCCACGCCCATTTTGCCAATATGGGCAAGCGCGTGACGCTCGTGTGGGGCGATTACCTCGAGCACGACTTCGGCGTCGAGCGGTACGACACGGTGCTCTCCGTCGAAAGCCTGCACCATTTCGCGCCCGAGACGAAGCAGCAGCTTTACTGGAAGCTGCACCTGTGCTTAAAGCCGGGCGGCGTGTTTTTAAACACGGATTACATCGCAAAGGACGAGGCGGAGCAGGCGGCGGCGTTTGACGCGTATGCGCGCCTTTCCGACGGCAAACCCGCGGGGTATTTCCACTTTGATACGCCGCTGACCGTGGAAAACGAGTGCAGGCTCCTGCGCGAGGCCGGTTTCCAGAACGTGCGCTGCGTCTGGCAGAAAGACGCGACGGCCATCCTCCTCGCCCAAAAGGAAGAGGCGTAAACAGGCAGAGCCCGAATAAAAAAAGACGGCGGCCGCACACGAGGCGTTCGTGGCGGCCGCCGTCTTTTCTTTTTGCGTTTTATGCGGCGGGAAGCAGGCCGGAAGCGTACCAGCAAAGCCCGCAAAGGCAGAGCTGTGCGAGAAAGATGCACGGCAGCCCGATCATAAATTTGCGGTGCTGCGTCTTGTGGCGGATTGCGCGCATCGTCAAAAACATCGCGAGGCTGCCGCCGAGGGCCGCCCACAGGAATAATGTGCGCTCCCGCACGCGCCAGGCGCCGCGCCGGGCCGCGCGCTTGTCGGATACGGTCAACACAACGGAGACGAGGCTTGCGAACAGGACCCAGAGCAGAAGAAGTTGGCAGGGTACAGGCATTTCGTGTGAATTCTCTCCTTTCGCATGGTACAGTGGAAGGGAGCAGAATGGGGCATTCCCTTCTGGCAGGCTTTTGACGGTTTCAAAAAAGGAGGAAGGAACGCATGGTTCTTTCGCTTGTGCAAAAACACCGGCAGATCCTGGCCGTCCTGCTGCTCGCCGTTGTGGTCGCCGCGCTGATGGCGGCAAACCGCGGCAGCGCGCAAAGCGGCGGGACCCCGGCCGAGAGTGCGCCGTCCGGGGCGCTCGCCTCGTCCGAGGCGCCGCCTGCGGGCAGCGCGGACACGCAGGAGATGCGCGGCGTGTGGGTATCGTATATGGATTTAGACGAGAGCGGCTCGCCGAACCGCAGCGAGGAGACGTTTCAAAAGCGCTTCGACGCAATCGTCGAAAACGCGAAGGCGGCCGGCATGAACACGCTCATCGTGCACGTGCGGCCGTTTTCCGATTCGATGTACCCGTCGAACCTCTATCCGTGGTCGCACCTCGTCGGCGGCACGCAGGGGCAGGACCCCGGCTTCGACCCGCTCGCGTATATGGTGCAGGCGACGCATGCGGCGGGGCTTTCGTTTCAGGCGTGGGTCAATCCGCTGCGCGTGCAATTAAACGGGCTGCCGCCGTCTTTGAGCGATTTAAACCCGTGGAACGTCTTTCGCGCGGACGAGAAGCGCCGCGACTGGGCCGTCGAATACGGCGGCAACAAGTACTTAGACCCCGGATTTTCCGGCGTGCGCGATTATATCACGGCCGGCGTGCGGGAGATCGTCGAGCACTACGACGTCGACGGCGTGCAGTTTGACGACTATTTCTATCCGACCGAAGACGCGGCGTTCGATGCGGCTTCTTACGCCGAATATCAGAAAAACGCCGGCGGGGACGCGCTGCCGCTCGATGAGTGGCGCTGCGAAAATATCAACGCGCTTTTAAAGAGCGTCTATGCGGCCATTAAGGCGGCAGATCCCAACGTGCAGTTCGGCGTTTCGCCGCAGGGAAATTTGACAAACGACTACAAAATGGGCGCCGACGTCGCCGTCTGGGTCCAAAACCCCGGATATCTCGATTACATCTGCCCGCAGCTTTATTATAACTACGATAACCCCACCCTGCCGTTCGCGTCGGCCGCGCAGACGTGGCGCGACCTCGTCACACAACCGCAGGTGCGGCTCTACTTTGGCTTAGCGCTCTATAAGGCCAATACAAACGCCGACAGCGGCAGCTGGCTTTCCGGCACGGACACGTTGGCGCGCCAGGTCAAGACGGGCCGGGAAATCGGCTGCGACGGCTTTCTGATCTACGCGTACCCCGACCTGCTCGACGAGACGAAGCGGGCGGAAATCGAGAACCTCAAAGCGGCGCTTTCCGAGGGCTGAGTTTTCGAAGGTTACCGTCCTACGATCTCACCGCGGCAGGCGTCGCCGCCCTCGTCGAGCGCGGAAAGATGCACCTCCCGCAGCGCCCCGGAAAGCGGCGCCTCGCTTTTTACATAGACGGGCGTGTAATTCGGCGTATAACCCTCCCACAGCCCGGGGCGCTTCTGCTGCTCAAACAGGACCTCTTCGGTTAATCCGCACTGGGCCTTTAAAAACGCGCGCCGGGTGCGGGCGGCCGCGGCGATCACAGCGGCGGAGCGGCGCTCCTTTTCCGCCTTCGGCACCTGGTTTGGGAACGTGTCTGCGCGCGTGCCCGGCCGGCGGGAGTACGCGAACACGTGTACCTTCGCGAACGCGATCTCCTCGACAAACGCGAGGCTTTCCGCGAAGTCTTCCTCCGTTTCGCCGGGGAAGCCGACCATCAAATCGGTCGTCAGGGCCGCGTTCGGGAACGCTGCGCGCAGCCTTTGTGCAATCTCGCGGTACAGGGCCGTGTCGTAGTGGCGGTTCATGCGGGAAAGCGTGCGGTCGCAGCCGCTTTGCAGCGCCAGATGAAACTGCGGGCAGAGCTTTTCCTGGCGCGCGAGGCGCCGCACGACGTCTTCCTCGAGCTGTTCCGGCTCCAAGGACCCCAGCCGCACGCGGGCAATCCCCGGCACGGCGCACGCGGCCTCCACCGCGTCGCACAGCGTTAAGCCCAGGTCCTCGCCGTAAGCGGGGAGGTTGATGCCCGTGAGCACGACTTCGCGGTAGCCGTTTTCGCCGAGCGCCGAGAGCTCCGCCTGCAGGTCCGAAAGCGGCTTCGAGCGCACGCGCCCGCGCGCGTAGGGGATGATGCAGTACGAGCAGAAACGGTTGCAGCCGTCCTCAATCTTCACAAACGCGCGCGTGCGGTCGTGGAACGTGTGCACCTCCATCGGCTCAAATTGGGCCTTGTGCGGGGAAATCGCGACGATGCGTTCGTGCGTTTTGAGAAATTGCTCGACGTAGCCCGGCAGCGCGAGCCGGTCGCTGTTCCCGAGCACGATGTCGGCTTCCTGCATCGCGCCGGCGGCTTCGGGGAACGCTTGCGGCATGCAGCCGGTCAGGACGAGTACGGCCCCCGGGTTTTCGCGCCGCGCGCGGCGCAGCGCCTGCCGGACCTTGTGGTCGCTCTGGGCCGTGACCGTGCAGGAATTGATCAAAACGACGTCGGCCGGGCCGGCGTCTACGTGGAAGCCGGCGCGCTCCATCGCGGCGAGCATCGCCTGGCTTTCATATTGATTGACCTTGCAGCCCAAGGTGATGGCGGTGATATTCATGCGCATGTTCCTTTCTTTTGTCGTTTTGCGCGGAAAGTGCGGCAGCGCCTTGCATCGGCAGCAAATTTGCAATATAATACTCTCAAGAAACCGTCGAATAGCGGGCGCTTCAGGCAGGAGGTGAGGGGATGCAGACGCTGCAGGTCCAATTGACGAGCATCGAGGCGGTGCGGAAGTTCGTCGAGCTTGCCAATTTATGTGATTTTGATGTGACCGTTTCAAGCGGGAAATACAGGATCGACGGCAAATCGATCATGGGGATTTTCAGCTTGGACCTGACGAAACCCGTCAAGGTCGAGTTGGAAGCGGATCACGTGGAAGAATTTGCAAAGAAATTTCAGGAGATCGCGCGCTGAGCGCGGCGGTCCGCAGGATAGAAAGGGCGCTTTTTTAAAAAAGGCGCCCTTTTTCGTTTGCATTGTTTTGCATGGTTTTACGCCTCTGCGTCGAGCGCCTCCGACAGCGCCTCCCATTCCTCCAAAAGCGCGTCCGATTCCGCCTTCGCGTCCGTGAGCTTTTGGGTTAAGTCCATCGCCTTCTCGTAGTCGCTCGCGGTGTCGGGGTCCGAAAGCTGGGCGTTAAGCGACGCCATCTCGGCGTCGAGCTCCTCAATGCGGCTTTCCAGGCGCCTTAACTGCGCGCGCTGTTTTCGCAAAGCGGCCTTTTCGGCCTTGCGCGCCTCGTAGGCGTTCCCGCCCTTTTCGGGGGCCGCTTCCTTTTCGGCCTGCGCCTTTTGCGCCTGCGCTTGGCGGCGCTGCGCGAGGAAATCGTCGTAGCTGCCGTCGTAGGCAATCGCGCCGTCGGGGGTCAGCCAGTAGATGCGGTCGGCGAGCTTATTAATCAGATACCGGTCGTGCGAGACGATGAAAAGCGTCCCCTCGTAGTGGAGCAGCGCGTCCTCGAGCGCCTCGGTCGACGCGATGTCGAGGTGGTTCGTCGGTTCGTCGAGCAGCAAAAAGTTCGCTTGGCTTAACATCAGGCGCAGCAAAAGCACGCGCGCGCGCTCGCCGCCCGACAGCGCCTCGACGGGCTTAAACACGTCCTCCCCGAAAAACAGAAACGCCGCGAGCGCCGAACGCACCTGCGTCTCGGTCATCTGCGGGTAGGCGTCCCAGATTTCGTCGATCACGCGCTTGTCAAAATGCAGGTTCGTCTGCAGCTGGTCGTAATATCCCACCTGCACGTTGACGCCAAAGCGCACGTCCCCGCAGTCCGGCCGGTACTGCCCGAGCAGCGTTTTTAAGAGCGACGTCTTCCCGCAGCCGTTCGGGCCGAGCAGAAACACGCGCTCCTGCCGCCGCAGCTGGAGGTCGACGTTTTGAAACAGCGTCTTTTCCCCAAACGACAGCTTTAAGCCCGCCGCCTTGAGCACCTCTTCGCCGCTGCGCACCGCCACCGGGAACGTAAAGCGCAATTGCACGTCCTTCGCGTCCGGCTTTTCGAGCGTCTGCTCGAGTTTGTCAATCCGCTTTTGCGTGCTCTCCGCCTTGCGGATGCTCTTTTCGCGGTTCCATTGCCGCTGCTGCGCGACGACGCCCTCGAGCCTGTGGATTTCCTGCTGCGTGCGCGTGTAGCGCCGCTCGGCCGTCAGGTCCGAAAGTTCCTTCTGCTCGAGGTATGCCGTGTAATTTCCCTTATAGCACGTCAGGCGCCCGTGCGACATCTCAAATGTGCGCGTGCACAGCCGGTCGAGGAAATAGCGGTCGTGGGAAATCACGAGAAACGCTCCATTCCAGCCCCGCAGGAAATCTTCGAGCCATTCGACGCTCTCGATGTCGAGGTGGTTCGTCGGTTCGTCCAATAATAAAAGGTTCGCGCCCGAGAGCAGCATCTTCGCGAGCTGCAGCTTCGCCTTCTGCCCGCCGCTCAACACCCCGACCGTTTGCCCCATTTCGAGGTCCGAAAAGCCGAGGCCCAATAAGGCGCTCCGCGCCCGCGCGCGAAACGTCAGGCCCCCGTCGGCGACAAAGCGGTCGTTTAACGCGCTCTGCTTCGCAATCAGTTCGTCCGTCGGGTGCGCCGTCACCGCGTCGTTGACCTCGTTGAGTTCCTCCTCGAGCGCTAAAAGCGGCCCGAACACCGTGAGCACCTCCGCGTACGCCGTGCGGTCCAAATCCCGGCAGACGTGCTGCTCCATGTACCCGACCGTGCAGTTCGCGGCCTGATACAGGTTCCCGCCGTCCGGCGCGTATTCGCCCGTCAATACCTTTAATAACGTCGTCTTGCCCGAGCCGTTGATGCCCACAAGCCCGACGCGGTCATTCTGCTGCAATTCAAACGACACGTTTCGAAAGATTACGTCCGTGCCGAAACTCTTTTCCAATCCGCTTGCACTTAAGATTGCCATATGTCCTCCGGTTCTCTCAAAATAGCCTTTGTCCCCTCTATCCTATCACAGCGGCCCGCCGCAATCAAGGCTCCCCGCGCCCCCGCGCCCAAAACGCAGGCAGAGACTTTGCATTCCTGCAAAAAATGGCTTGCAAAAAAGAGGGCGAAAAATGAAATGAATACAAAAGTAGGCAAAAAAAAAATTCCTGGTAGAATAAAAAACGAAGCTAGCGCAAGGCCATAAAAATGAAGGGAAGGGCCTAGGATCCTGCAAAGCGCGGGAGACGCTTTCTTTCACAAGCGCTAATGCACACAATTGTTTTAAGGAGGACAAAAGAATGAACAAGAAAGTAAGCAAAACGCTTGCTGCGGTTCTCTCTGCTGCGATGGCGGCTAGCGCCTTCGCTGTGAGCACCGGGGCTGCGTTTGCGGCGGACACTGGTTCAGGCGTCGACGGTGTCGAAGTTACACCAGTGAATGTCGCAGTTACAACGGCAACAGGCGTAAACAATACGAACTACTACACGCTTCCGAATGTGAGTAGTTGCAAGGCACAGTTTGAAGTTACAATTGACGGCCAGACGTATACGCCGACAAGAGTTGATCCAATTGCCAGCTATGGATGGGTATCCAGCAATACTGAGATTGCAACTGTCGATGGCGACAAAGTAACGGTTGTCAACGGTAACGTCAGTGACCGTCAGATGGTTTCCTTCACGCGTAAGGTTAAACTGACGATGACAAACCAGGAAGTCGGTTCGCATGACAAGAAAGGCGATTTAACAGCGGAAGCTACGCTGCAGATCGACTTGTATGTCTATCCGAACAATGGCTACGCTGTTTTGCCGGCGGCTAATGCGGGTGAAGATCCGGCTATTGAAAATACGTATACGCTTTCTGTAAATGAAGCGGAAGATTTTAACGTTTATAAAGTTCAGACGAATACCTCCGATGGTACAGCTGATTTTTATACTGTTGGCGGTACTGGCAATTATTATAATCAATATGGGGATGTTCGTTATGCAAGCTCTGTCAGTGGCATCCCTGTGAATTCGACAAGCGGTCTCGTTGATCCGCAGAATCCTGAGAATGTAACGACTGGCTCTGCTACGATTTCTGCAACTTCGTCAAAGATTGCGTCTGAAGGTCAGTACATCGTTCCGGCTCAGGTCAAAGTGGAAAATACGTTTGCAGTGACGGGCCCGAGCGTTACGACAGTTGAAAAGAAATACAACACTAATACAGCTACTTATCTGAAGAATAACATCGTCAACTCGACTGTTGGCAAGGATTATGATGTTACCGGCATGGACCTGATTCTGAAGGATTCTTATACTATTAGTGGATTAGTCTTGACGAATGATTCTGTTGTTGGGAATATCACGGATGAAGACCCTGATACGACTAATGTTTATGTAGAAGGCACGGCAGGCGATATTGAAGCTAATAATATCTATGTTGATACACTGCATACACAGTCTCAATTCCCGACTGCCGCTGATTCTAACAAATCGAGCGTAGAAGATTCCAAAGCTTCTGCGGTCGTGACGGGTGATTTAACGGGTACAACTGTTAAAGTTGAAGGCACGACGGCACAGTCTAAGGGTGCTTATCAGCCGACGACTGTTGGGAATATTGACGCTACGAACATTACGCTGACTTCTACTGAGAAGCAGGAAAATGGTGCTTGGAACGCACAGGGCGCTGTGGAAACCGGCGACATTTCGGTAGATCGCACTGGTACACTGACGCTCTCGGCTGGTGAACATGCAAGCGCTGTCACGGTTGGCGCGATTTCTGGTTTCCAAGGTCGTTTTGCGGACTGCCCCTACAGCGCAAAGCTGATTGTCAACAAGGGTACGTTCAAGCTTGGCGATTTGACGGCAATTGGTCAGGTTACAATTGGCAACAGTGATACTGTTAAGGCTGATGTGACGGTTGGTGCAATTGATACGGGCACGTTTGACAATAAGAATAATAATGGTCCTTGCACCTTGACGAGCAATAGCCAGATTAAGGTTTCTGCTCAGTCTAAGTTGACGGCAGACAGCATCCGCACGTCTTATGTGGATCCGAACAGCAAGGGCACGTTTGTTGTTCCGGTTAATAGTTTTGAGATCTTCACGCAGGATGGTTATAAGCAGCAACAGGTAACGGGTGCGACGTTGTCTGTCCCGAATGCTAAGGAAGGTGACATCCTGTACACGACGGCTGGCGAATGGGGCAAGCTCCCGAACCTCTTTAAGACGCCGAACGCCACACTTGTTGCGGCTGAGGATGTTGGCAAGAATGTTTGGACTTATTCCATTGGCAAGGCTGAGCTTCGTGGCATTCAGGTTGACAAGACCACGTTGGAAGTCGGCCAAGAGGCTCAGACCCTGACCTTGACGACGGTTCCGTCTTCCGTTATGGCATTGCCGGAAGGTGTCACGGTTAAGTGGGATACGACGAAGGATTCCGTGAAATTGACTCCGTCCGCGGACGGCATGAGCTGCAAGGTTGAAGCAGTTGGCTACACGGAAAACAACATCAATGATTCCAACCATGCGACGGTCACGGCTACGCTGATCGACGAGAATGGCGACATTTATGATGAGTTTGGCACGGCGGCGAGCTCCACGAAGACGGAGGTCACGCTGACGGACAAGGCGCCGGAAGCAGAACCCTTCACCGTCAAGGTCACGGACCTCAACGGCCATACGACGACCTGCGCGGCTGACGGCTCCACGGTCATCGAAGTCCCGCAGTCCACGTCCTTCCGCGTTGAAATGACGTCCGGCACCTCCTTCCCGGAGAGCCAGCTCGACTACCATGCCGCAAACGGCGACGTGGCCGGCACGAATACGATCAGCGCTTGGAACGGCACGTCCGGTGTCTATGAGGTCTATGCGGCCGGCGGCGTCGGCGAGCAGGCTTCCATGTGGGCGAACGGCCAGCGCATCTTCCAGATCCGCGTGACGTCCCGTCCGTTCACGTCCGACACGACGATGGACTTCGACCTGAAGGTTGGCAACACTTACACGTTCGCAATCAATCCGAACAATAAGAACGCTTCCTTCACGTTCAACACCGCGAACGGCGACGCGCTCCAGACCTCGATCGTCAAGGGTGCATATCCGGACGCGAATGGTATCTACTACTGCAAGGTTAAGGCAACGCAGGCTGCCGGCAAGATCGGCGTCTACTGCACGCTCGACGGTGTGCTGTACAAGGTCTTCACGGTCAACACGATCGCGTAAGGTACGTTGCTCCTTTCCAATCTATCCAATTGATTATAAGGTAGTCTCACTAAAATAAATGTAGTGTATTTGCGCGGCGGCGGCCCCGAGGGAAACCTCGGGGCCGTCGTCATTTTGTGTTATAACAGCTTTTTCAGGTTCTCGATGCTGTGCTGCTCGCCCTCGATAAACGCCTCGGCGAGCCTGCGCGGCTCCCCCTGCGACGGCGGCAGGTCGTTTAGGCGCTTCTGCATGTCGACAATCCCCATCGTCGAACCCTCGATCATCATCTGCGCCATGTGGCTCGTCGTGCGGTCCGCCATCGTCTCCATCTGGATGCTGCCCCAGAGCATCGCCTTCTGCATCGGGTTCGCACCCGTGTGCGGGACCTGCCCGCGCGCCTTTAAAAGCGCCTGCGCCTTCTTTGCCATGCCCTGGTAATTGTCGCGCTGGCGCTCCACCTGCGTGCGCAAAGCGTCGTCCGCCACCTTCGGCAGCAGGTATTCGCTCGCCGTCACGCCCATCGACGTGGCCTTGTAGACCTCCTCGAGCACCGCGCAGCCTTCGCGGTATGCGTCCTTTTTCTTTTCCAAACTGCAGCGCCCCCTTTCGGAAAATAGCTTGCCCCGTTTTGCGCGGGATTTGCGGCGCGGGAAAAAAAGATTGACTTTTTTCGCATTTCGGTATATGCTTTTCTAGAAGGAGTAACGGCGCTTTGGAGATTCCAGGGCGCCTTTTTGTGTATTTGTATGCCGCATAGCATGCAGGAGCGCAAAGGTAGGAGGGATTTTATGGAAGCCAAAAGCTGTATCATAGAGAATGCAAAACTCTTTACGTGTGACCCAAACTGCCAGAAGGCCGATTCCATGATCGTGGAAGACGGCTTCATCCGCTGGGTCGGGAAGCGCGAAGACCGCCCCGCGTGTGCGTTCCCGAAAATCGACCTCGGCGGCGCGCGTGTGATTCCGGGCTTTGTCGATGTCCATATGCACCCGGTGATGCTCGCGGATTTCAGCAAGCAGATTTCCGCCCTGCCGCCGAATGTCTATTCCATCGAGGAGCTCGTAAAGAAGATCCACACCTGGCGCATGACCCACGGCACGGACGCGTGGTGCCTCGGCTGGGGCTACGACGAGGGGAAATTCCGGGAACGCCGCTCGCCGACGCGCTACGACCTCGACCGCGGCTGCAGCGACGCGCCGGTCTCCATCATGCGCACATGCGGCCACATCCGCTGCGTCAACAGCTTCGCTCTAAACCTCGCGGGCATTACGCGCGACACGCCGAACCCGCCCGGCGGCGAGATCGAGCGCGACGAAAACGGCGAGCCGACCGGCGTGCTCAAGGAGAACGCGCGCTACCTCGTTACGCCGTTTATGCCGAAGGACGACGAGGCGGCCACCGTCGAAAACCTCGTCGATTTGGGGAAGCTTTTGACCTCCCACGGCATCGTCGCGATCGGCGACATGGGGAACCTCGACCCCGCCGACAATATCCCGCGCTATGAGGCCGCCGTGAAACGGGGCTTTTTGCAGGAAGTGGCCGTCTATTACATGTGGGATTTCTTTTATAAGGACCCGGATTTCACGATTCCGAAAAAATATTTCGACCGCAGCCGCCAGGCGTTTGCGGCCGGCTTAAAACTCATCGGCGACGGCAGCATTTCCGGCCGCACCGCGTGGATGGAGGAGCCGTTTTTGACGGGCGGCTGCGGGCTGCCGGTCTGCACGGACGAGCAGATCGAGACGGCCATCGCGTTCTGCAAGAAGAACCGCTGCCAGCTTTCGATGCACGCGATGGGCACGCGCGCGATTGCCCGCATGGTTGACCGCGCCTGCCGGGAGGAAAAATGGACCGACGGCGACCTGCCCTATGTGCGTTTGGAGCATGTGACGGAGCCCTCGATGGAGAGCCTGCAGAAGATCGCGTCGCACGGGCTCGGCGTCGTGACGCAGCCGATTTTCCAGTATGCGGAGATCGAAACGTACCTGCAGAATCTCGGCCCGCTGCGCACCGCGCGCTGCTACCCGTACCGCACGATGCTCGAGACCGGCGTGCGTTTGTGCTTCTCGACGGACGCGCCGGCCACGTCCTGGGCAGACCCGTCCGACCCGTTTGCGTGCATGAAGGGCGCCGTGGCGCGCATGGCCTACGACGGCACGCCGTTCGGGAAAGCGGAGGCCGTTTCCGCGAAAGAGGCCGTGTGCCTGTATACGCGCGAATCGGCGCGCATGGCGGGCTTTGAAAAGCTCGGCATGCTTTCGCCGGGCTATAAGGCCGACTTTGTCGTCCTCGACCGGGATTTGTTCGAATTGCCGCCCGAAAAGATCGATACGGTTTCCCCGCAGGCGACGTTCATCCGCGGCAAATGCGTCTATGAAAAGCCGTAAAGGCCGGCGCAAGGTTTCGAGATTCATTGCATGGGAAAGGAGTACGCTTTATGTTTAAAATGCCCGTCTATCATCATCCGGATTTTACGCAGGAGAAATTTCAGAATGCGCCGAATGTCAAGCTCGAGGAGGTCGTCCAGAAGGGCGTCGCGCCCGAAGGCTATCACAGCACTTCGATGTATCCGGAATATTTCAAAGTAGAGGGGAAATGGCTTTTGCCTGCCCAGAGCCGCATGGATTCGAGCGTCGTTCTGGCCCCCGACGGCACGCTGCAGGTCGTCGAAAACCGCAACCTGCAGGTCGGCGACCGGGTCGTCCTCGGCCGCACGGAGAACGCTGAGGACGGCATTTACCTGCACACGAACGGCTTTGAGACGCCCGGCGAGGGCCAGAGCGACCAGTTCGTGTTCCGCCAGGGCAGAAGCCGTGAGACGGCGTTTGCGCGCGATTACGACCGCCTGTTTGAGCTATTAAAGTACGAGAAGGCCCACGGCAACATCGTCTGGGTCATGGGCCCGGCGTTTGCGTTTGACGCCGACGCGCGTGCGGCCATGCAGGCGATGGTCGAAAACGGCTACGTCGACGGCCTGATGGCGGGCAACGCGCTGGCGACGCACGATCTCGAGGGCGCGATGTTCCACACGGCTTTAGGCCAGGATATTTACACGCAGCGCTCGCACGAAAACGGCCATTATAACCATTTGGATGTCTTAAACCGCGTACGCCGCAGCGGCTCCATCCCGCAGTTTTTAAAGGATTATAACATCCACGACGGCATCATCGCGAGCTGTGTCGATAACCACGTCCCGTTCGTGCTGACCGGCTCCATCCGCGACGACGGCCCGATGCCGGAAGTAATCGGCGACGTCTACGAGGGCCAGACCGCGATGCGCAACATGGTGCGCAAGGCGACGACCGTTATCTGCCTGGCGACGATGCTGCACACAATCGCGACGGGCAATATGACGCCGTCCTATACCGTGCTCGAAGACGGCACCGTGCGGCCGGTGTTCCTGTACACCGTCGACGCCGACGAGTTCGTCGTCAATAAGCTCTTAGACCGCGGCAGCCTTGCCGCCACGACGATTGTGACGAATGTCCAGGACTTCATCACGCTCGTCGTCAAGGGTCTGGGAATTATGTAAATTTAATAGCATGCTATAAATAGAATGATATAAAAAACAAAAAGCATCAAAAGGCAAAGCGCCCGTCTCGTTTGAAGACCGGGCGCTTTCTTCTTTTCTGGACGGTGCGGGGGGATTTGTGCTATACTAAAGGCACGAAACCTTTCAGTTCGGAAAAGCAGAAGTTCGGAAAATAGGGAGGCGGAAGCGTTGAAAAAACTGCTGCTGATTGGGACCGGCGGGACGATTGCGTCCCGCAAGACGGCGCAGGGGCTAACTCCCCAGCTTTCCGCAGAGGAGCTGCTCGACTATGTGCCGGCGGCCCGGGATTTCTGCGCGGTCACGGCGGTGCAGCCGTTTTCCGTGGATTCGACAAACGTCCAGCCCGCGCATTGGCTTAAACTCGCGTCGGTGATCCAAAACGCCTACGGGGACTACGACGGCTTTGTTTTGTGCCACGGCACCGATACGATGGCCTACACGGCCGCGGCGCTGTCGTACCTTGTGCGCGACCCCGACAAACCCATCGTCGTGACCGGCGCGCAGAAGCCGATCGACGCCGAGGACACGGACGCCCGTATGAACCTGCTCGACAGCATGCGCTGGGCCTGCACGGGCTTGGGCGGTGTGAGCATCGTGTTCGGCGGCCAGGTGATCGCCGGCACGCGCGCGCGAAAGAGCCGCTCGAAGAGCTATAACGCGTTTTCAAGCCTCAATTTCCCGCTTCTGGGCGTCATTCGCGGCGAGCAGGCGCTGCCGTTTTTTGAGGGCCCGAAAGCCCGCGGCCCGGTTTTCTCCGACCGCCTCGACACACACGTTTCCGTTTTAAAGCTGACGCCCGGCCTTTCCCCGGAGACGTTTTTGGCCGTCGGAAACCTGTGCGACGCGCTCGTCATCGAGAGCTACGGCGTCGGCGGCATCCCGGACCTGTACAATGCGGCGCTCGACGAGCTGTACCGGGCCGGCAAGACGATTGTCGTCGGCACGCAGGTGCCCCACGAGGGCAGCGATTTGACGGTCTACCGCGTCGGCGCCGCCGTACGGGAGCGCTATGGGCTCCTGGAAACGTACGACATGACGCTCGAGGCGACGGTCGCAAAGCTCATGTGGGCGCTCGGCCAGTCGCGCGACGCGGAAACGATCCGCGAGCTGTTTTATACGGAAGTAAACCACGACATTTTGATCCGCCCGTCCATCGGGTGATATTGGAAGGAGGATGGCCTATGCAGACGGGAATTTCAACGGCCTGCCTGTATCCGGCCCGCATCGAAGACGGGCTGGACGCGCTTTTGCGGCTCGGGTTTCGCCGCTTCGAGTTTTTCTTTAACACGGTCAGCGAATTGGAACCCGCTTTTGTGCGGATGCTCTCGGAGAAGCTCGGCGCGTGCGGGGCGACGGCGAAAAGCGTCCACCCGTTTACGTCCGGCTTTGAGAGCTTTCTGCTCTTTTCGGGCTATGAGCGCCGGTTTGCCGATTCTTTGGAGTTTTATAAGCGGTATTTTGAGGCGGCGGACCGCCTGGGTGCCTCGATCCTCGTGCTGCACGGCCAGCGCCTGCAGAAGGCCGGCGACATGGACGCGCGCGGCTATTTTGAGCATTACGCGCAGCTTTTCCGCCTCGGGCAGACGTTCGGCATCACGGTCGCGCAGGAAAATGTCAACCAGTTCCGCAGCAGCGACCCCGCGTTTTTGCGCAGCATGAAGGAGTACCTCGGGGACGAATGCGCGTTCGTGCTCGACTTAAAGCAGGCCGTGCGCGCCGGGCAGAGCCCGTTTGAGACGGCGGCCGCGATGGGCAACCGCCTGGTGCACGTCCACTTAAACGACCACGCGCCGGGGAAGAGCTGCCTTTTGCCGGGGCGCGGCGAGACGGATTACGGCCGCCTGTTAAGGATGCTCGCCGCCATCGGCTACCGCGGGGACCTGATCATCGAGGTGTACCGGCAGAACTTTGCAGGGGAAGAAGACCTTCTGCGCGCAAAGTCGTTTGTGGAGGATTTGCAGCGGAAGTTTGCGGCTTTGAGTGCCGCGTTTTAAAGATTGGAAGACGGTGTAAAGGAGTGTAAACGATGAAACGAATCCTTTCCCTCGGGCTCCTGGCGGGGGTCCTGCTTTCCTGCCTGGCCGGCTGCGGCATCGGACGGGGAACCGTCCCCTTTGAGGCAGACCCCTCTTCCGACGGTTCCCAAAGTGAAAGCGCTTTTTCGAGCGCCCCGGCGGGCGAAAGCCTTCCTGCCGGCGCCCCTCAAAGCGAACCGGCAGCCCCGGTAAGCGCCGCGCCGGCACCGTCCGCCGCGCCGTCCGAAGCCCCGGCGGACGCGGAGATCCGCCCGGAGGACGCGTTGGCCATCGCGCTGGAAAACGCCGGGGTGCCGGCGGGCGATGCCTATAACATTAAAAACGAGACGGATGGCGACAACGGCATCCCGCTTTATGACATCGAATTTGAGACCGACTACGGGGATTATGACTTTTCGGTGGCCATCCACGGCGGGCGCATCGTGGGCGCGGACTACGAGGTGGACGAGGAATGGCTCGACACGTTGGGCGGCAGCCCGGTGAGCCTTGTGGAAGCCGCGGCCATCGCGGCGGGCAAGGTGCCCGGCGCCAGCGCGGCGGACGTGGACATCCGGGAGGAGTCCGGGGACGGCCGCGGCCGGTACGAAGGGGTGCTGTTCTTTGACGGCATGCAGTATGAATTTGAAATCGATCCCCCGACCGGGCGGATCTTCGATTGGAACGCCGACCTGCGAAGCTGACCGGCGCATCAAAAAGGCACGGACCCCCAAAAGGCCCGTGCCTTTCATTTTTCAAGGGAAAATTTCAATGGAAAATTAAAATCCCAATGCCTCGTCGATCAAAATCACATGGATGCGCCCCGGTATTTTACAGTTGCGCGTGACGACAATCTGCCCGCACAGGCAGTCGGGCCCCACGCAGTCGCGGCAGACGCCGGTCTTCTCGCACGGGGTCCCCGCGTGGAAGCGCACGGCGTTCGGCACGCAGGCGTCCGCCTTCACGCGCGCGTAGGCCGCGTGCAGGTCCGCCGCCACCTTGTTCATGCCGGCCAAAACGATCACACATTTCGGCCCGAAGCACAAAGCCGCCACGCGGTTGCCGTTGCCGTCGATGTTTAACAGTTCGCCGTCGAGCGTAATCGCGTTCGTGCTCATCAGAAACGCGTCCGCCAAAAGGCTTTCGCGCATTTTTTCCATCCGTTCCTCGGGCGTTTTTGCCGCGTCGCGGTCAATGAGCCGGTAGCCGGCTTTTTGCAGCGTCGGCTTTGCGCCCAGCGCGTCCACGGTCGCGGAGCCTCCCCAGCCCACGCTGCAGCCCACGGGCAGAAGCGTCTTTAAAAGGGCGAGGGCCTCCTCTCCCGTCTCCACAAAATGGCCCGTCATCTGCCGGCGCGCCAGCGCCTTTAGAATCGTCGCCGCCTTCCTGGCATTGGCGGCTTTTACGAGTTCCTGCATGGTTTTCTTTCCCCTTTCCCAATCGGATACGTTAGGCTTTGCCCTGCGCCTTGTAGCGGTCCACAATCAGGTTCGCGCATTCGTAGACGTTGCCGCCGCCGAGCGTCAAAATCAAATCGCCCGGCTCTGCGTGCGCCATCACATAGTCGGCAATTTCCGGGAATGTCTGCCGGTAGACGGCGCCCGGCACCTTTTTGACGAGGTCCTCCGCGTAGATGTTGTACGTATTCGTCTCGCGCACGGGCAGAATCTCGGAGACGACCACATGGTCCGGGATTTTCAGCGCCTCGGCAAAGCCGTCTAAGAGCATCGCCGTGCGGCTGTACGTGTGCGGCTGGAAAATGGCCCATACGGCGTGAAATCCCATGTGCATCGCGGCCGAGAGCGTCGCGGTCAATTCCGTCGGATGGTGCGCAAAATCGTCGGCCACCGTGATGCCGCCGAATTTCCCGAGGATTTCGAAGCGGCGGTGGACGCCCGTAAACGCGTGCAGGCTCTTCTGCAGCGTCTCGACCGGCACGCCCAAAATGTCGCACACGGCAAATGCCGCTAGGGCGTTATAAATATTGTGCCGGCCGGGGATTGAGAGCTCCACATGGCACAGGTCTTCGCCGCGGCGCTCGATGTCGAACGCTTCGCGCGCGCCCTTGCAGTCCTCGATGCGCACGGCGCGGTAGTCGCAGCCTTCCGACTCGCCGAACGAGACGAGCTTTGCGTTCTCGATGCCCGCGACGGCGCGCAGCGTGTTCGCGTCGTCGCCGTTATAGACGAGCCAACCGCTCGTCTGCAGCGCGAACTGGTGGAACGATTTTACGATGTTGTCGAGGTTTTTAAAGTAATCGAGGTGGTCGGCGTCGACGTCCAAAATGACCGACATCCACGGGTGCAGCTGCAAAAACGTGTCCACATACTCGCACGCTTCCACGACGATCTTGTCGTGCCCGCCCGGGCGGCCGTTCGTGCCGATTTTCGGCAGTTTGCCGCCGATGATGGCCGACGGGTCGAGACCGGCGTCGAGCAGCACGGACGTGATCAGGCCCGTCGTCGTCGTTTTGCCGTGCGTGCCGGAAATGCACACGCTGTGCGGGTAGCGCGCCGTCACCATGCCGAGCATCACGCTGCGCTCGATGCACGGGATCCCGCGCTCGCGCGCGGCCGCAAGTTCCGGGTTATCGGGCTTAATGGCCGCAGAGTAGACGACGAGCTCGGGTGCGGCTTTCTCGATATTTTCCGGCCGCTGGCCCAAATAGATCGGGATGTTGTACGTTTCCATGCGCTTGAGCGTGTCCGATTCGGCGGCGTCCGAGCCGGAAACCTGGTAGCCGCGGTGGATTAAAATTTCGGCGATCGGGCACATGCCGCTGCCGCCGATGCCGATGAAATGAACGCGTTTGACCTTCGAAAGCAAATCCTCCATGAAGGGGAACAACTCCTTTTGTGTGGGCGGCCGTTCGAGGCGCCGCCTATATTCTGAAAGCCCCGTTTGTCCCGCCTTTCGGGATGGCCCGGATGCGGCCGGGAAGGGGCCCTTTTTTCCTTCCTTTATCATACTCATTTTTGCGTGCAAATGCAAGCGCCGCGCGCCTTCCCCCGACGATTTCTTCGTGCCGCGCACACGCGCGTTCGGTTTTCCATAGTATGGTACAGCAAAACGGGAGGGAGAGAAATGGTGGATCCGATTTCTTTTGGTATCATAGGCGGCGACAAGCGGCAGGTCTTTTTGGCAAATTCCCTGTTGTCGGACGGGGTTCCGGTGCTGGCCTGCGGCTTCGAACGCCTTAAAGGCGCCGCGTTTTTCAGTGGCGTCGAACAGCGGCCGCTTGCGGAAACGGCCGAAAGGGCCGGTGTGCTTTTGCTGCCCCTGCCCGCGACGCGGGACGGCAAAACGCTCAACGCCCCGTTTGCGCAGGCGCCCATCCGGCTGGACGAAGCGTTTGCGAAGGCCCTTTTGGGCCACCGGGTATTGGCCGGGAAGGCGGCGGCACTAAAGGATGCCTGCCCCGCCTTGCGGGAAATCCCCATCGCCGACTACGGCGCGCGGGAGTCGTTTGCGCGGCAGAACGCGGCCATCACCGCGGAGGGCGCGCTTTTTTATGCGCTGCGCGCCATGGACAAAAGCCTTTGCGGGAGCCGCTGCCTCGTTGCCGGTTTTGGGCGCGTCGGGCAGGCGGTCGCCGTGCGGCTTTACCATCTGTTTGCGCGGGTGACCGTCGCCGCGCGGCGTGAGGAATCCCGTGCGGCCGCGGCGGCGCTCGGATGCAAGACGATCTCAACGGCGGAGCTTTTTCGCGGCGGGGCATACGACCTTGTTATAAATACCGTGCCGGCTTTGCTTTTTCCGCGCGCGGTGCTCAAAACATTCCCAAAAACGTGTATCTTCCTGGACCTTTCCTCGGCGCCGGGCGGCATCGACCTGGCTGCCGCCGAAAGCCTTCATCTGCACGCGGAACAGGCATTTTCGCTGCCGGGGAAGACCGCGCCGCGCGCGGCGGCCGAAAGCATCAAGCAGTCGGTGTATTCGATTTTGAAGGGGTGTGAGGAGTCATGACACAAAAGACGCTGGGCTTTGCGATGTGCGGCTCGTTTTGTACGTTCCAGCGCGCGATCGACGGCATGCGGGAGCTTTTAAAGCGCGGCTACCGCGTGCTGCCGATCATGAGCGAGACGGCGGCGGGGACGGATACGCGCTTCGGCCGCGCCGCCGATTTTTTGTGGCAGATTGAGGATTTGTGCGGCTGCCGCGTGCTGCGCACGATTTTGGAGACGGAGCCGATAGGCCCGAAAAAGCTCGTGGACCTTCTGGTGGTGGCGCCGTGCACGGGCAACACGCTCGGAAAGCTCGCACACGGGATTACGGATACGGCCGTCACGATGGCCGTGAAATCCAACCTGCGCGTGCAGCGGCCGGTGCTTTTGACGCTCGCGACGAATGACGCGCTCGCCGCGAGCGCGCAGAATATCGGCCGGCTTTTAAATACGAAACACATCTATTTTACGCCGTTTTCGCAGGATGATCCCGAAAAAAAGCCCTCGTCGTTGGTGGCGGATTTCACGCTGCTGCCCGAGGCGGTGGAGTCGGCGCTCCAAGGCCGGCAATTGCAGCCGGTTTTGCGCGGATAAAAGCGCTTGCAAGTGGTGCGGCGGTGTGGTATGCTAAGAAAAGAATGAAAAAGATACGATTTTAAGGAGGTCTCCCACGATGAATTTTAGCGAAGATATGAAAAAAGTGCTCTTGGCCGGCATCGGTGCCGTTGCGGCGACCGCAGAAAAAGGGCAGGCGGTGATCGACATGCTCGTCAAGAAAGGCGAGATGACCGTCGAACAGGGGAAGATCCTCAACGAAGAATTAAAGCACAAGGTAAAAGCTTCCGGCGCGCCCGAACCGCTGCACCAGAAGGAGGCGCCGAAACCGCAGCAGGCGGAACAAGACGATCTGCTCTCGCAGCTTGAAAAGCTGACGCCCGAACAGCGCGCGAAGCTGAAAGAACAACTCGACGCGATGGACAGCGGCAAATGAGCAAAGACACCGCGCGCTCGAGCGCGTCCCGCCTGCGCGAACTCGTCGCGGTGCTGCGCCGCCACGATGTGCTCCACGATATGACGCCGCAGAAGCTGCGCCGTGTACTCGAGGATTTGGGCCCGACGTATGTAAAGCTCGGCCAATCCATGTCGATGCGCACCGACCTTCTGCCGCAGGCGTACTGCGACGAGCTCGGGAAGCTCTGCATGACCGTGCAGCCGGTCCCGTTTCCGGAGATTTTAAAGCGGATCCATGAGGAGTACGGCCGCCACGCGACCCAGATCTTTTCGTGGATTGACCCGACGCCGTTGGGCAGCGCGTCGATTGCGCAGGTGTACCGCGCGACGCTGCGCGAAACCGGTGAGAAGGTCGTCATCAAGGTCCAGCGCCCCGGCATCCACGACACGATGGCCCTCGACGTCAAGCTCATGCACAAGGCCGTGCGCCTGCTGCGCCATATGGGTCTCGGACAAACCATGGAGGTCATCGATTTCGACGCGGTCATCGACGAGTTGTGGCGCGTCGCCCAGCAGGAGATGAATTTCCTGCTCGAGGCCGACCACAACGAGGAGTTCGCCGCTAGAAACCAGGACGTCGCCTACGTCGGCTGCCCGAAAATCAACCGCTCTTTAACGACCGAGCGCATCCTCGTGATGGAGCAGATCGTGGGCATCCCGATCGACCACCTCGACGAGCTGCGGGAGGCGGGGTATGACATCGAGGAGATCGGCGAAAAGCTGGCCGAAAATTACACGAAGCAGGTGCTCGACGACGCGTTCTTCCACGCAGACCCGCACCAGGGGAATTTGTGGATCCGGGATGGGAAGATCATCTTTTTGGACCTCGGCATGATGGGCCGCTTAACCCAGCAGGACCGGCGTTTATTGCGCCGCGCGTTTGGGGCGGCGGCCGTGCACGATGTCGCCGCCGTCGAGGAGGTGCTTTTGACCATCGGCACGCCGGGGCGGTATATCGACCACGCGCGGCTTTACGACAGCATCGACGAGCTTCTGCGCAAGTATCTCAACGAAAACCTTTCGGAAATAAACTTAGGCCTGCTCGTCCAGCAGCTTTTGAACCTGGCGAACACGTTTGACATCGCGATCCCGGCGAGCATCACGATGCTTGCGCGCGGTATGATGACGCTCGAAGGGGTCATCGCGAAGTGCTGCCCGCAGGTCAGCCTCGCGCGGATTATCCGGGCGCACTTGTCCGGGGAGGCGCAGGCGAATTTCGATTTGAAAAAGGAAGCCATCCACGGCGCGCGTCAGTTTTTCGAGAGCGCGAAGGGCGCCGTCGAGATTCCCGCCACGCTTTCGGATCTATTGAAGATGGCGGCAAAAGGGCACGCAAAGCTCAATTTGGAGATCGTCGGCTCCGAGGAACCGCTCAAAAAGATCGACACGATGGTCAATAAGCTGATCGTCTGCATCATTGCGGCGTCGCTTTTAATGGGCTCGAGCATCATCTGCACGACAAAGATCGGCCCGCTTCTGCTGGGGCAGCCTTTGGTGGGGATCGCGGGCTTTTTCCTCGCGTTTGCGCTGTGCGCGGTGCTTTTATGGAAAATCCGCAGCGAGCACCGTCACAAGCGCGGCGGGCGGAAAAAATGACCCTTGTTCCGAAAAATACAATTTCTCTGCCGGAAAGTGTGGTATAGTAAGTCGTGTCAAAAAGACAACGGCGTCTTTGGTCGGAAAACGGCCAAAGGCGCCTTTTCTTTTTGCCGATTTCTTTGAGGGATTTTCCGGGGAGGGTTTTTCGATGAGTTATCCAGAAGTTGACTTTTTGTACATGAGCGAACCCGATGTGATTGCGGCGGGCGGCACGGATATGCCGGCCTGCGTGGACACGATGGAACAGCTTTTCCGTTTGATGAGCGAGGGCGATTACCGCATGGCGGGCAAGAACGCGAATTCCCACGGCGCAATGGTGCGCTTCCCGGAACATCCGCAGTTTCCCGGCATGCCGGCCGACGGCGCGGACCGCCGCTTTATGGCGATGCCCGCGTATGTGGGCGGCCACACGCAGATGGCGGGCGTCAAATGGTACGGCTCGAACGTGGAGAATAAGAAAAAGGGCCTGCCGCGCTCGATTTTGATGCTGACGTTAAACGACAAGGACACGGGCGCCCCGGTCGCGTTTATGAGCGCGAACCTGATTAGCTCCTACCGCACGGGTGCGGTGCCGGCGGTCGGCGTCAAGCATCTCGCGCGCAAGGGGGCCCATGTGCTGGGCGTGGTCGGCCCCGGCGTCATGAACAAGACGTCCCTGCGCGGCTTCATGGCCGTGTGCCCGGGCATCGACACGATCAAGATCAAGGGCCGCGGGCAGGCGTCCATCGATTCGTATATCGAATATGTCAAGAAGAATTTCCCGCAGATCCAGAACATTACGGTCGTGCCCACGCTCGAGGAAGCCGTGCGCGGCAGCGACATCGTCAGCGTCGCGACGAACGGCGTGGGCGGCATTGAGACGTATCCGTTTATCGAGGAGTCCTGGATCAAGCCCGGCGCCGTGCTGTGCATGCCGAGCGACGGCAACTTCGACGAGGAATTTTTGGCGAGCGACCGCTGCAAGCTCGTTGTCGACAATTACGGCCTCTATGAAGCCTGGGAGAGCGAGCAGCCGCATCCGGCCCACGCGGGCATCGGCATCGTCGGCGTGAAGTGGCTCGATATGATCGTCGACGGCAAGATGCCGCGGGAGCGCCTGATTAATCTGGGCGATATCGTGACCGGCAAGAACCCGGGCCGCCAGAGCGACGACGAAATCTTCATCTATTCGATCGGCGGCATGCCGGTCGAAGACGTGGCGTGGGGCACGCGCCTCTACCACAACGCGCTCGAAAAGGGCATCGGCACGAAGCTGTGCCTGTGGAAGACGCCGGCGCTCGCATAAGGGACGATTTTTTGGCAGGCTTTTTTGGTAAGCCTTTTTGGCAGGAAAGATAGAATGGGTGGTTAGATGAGCAGAATTGCAGAGCATCCCATTTTGGGTGCACCCGAAAAGGGCCGCCTCGTGACGTTTACGTACGACGGGCGCCCGATGCAGGGGTATGAGGGGGAGCCCATCGCGATGGCGTTAAAGGCGGCCGGCGTGATGGTCCACCGGTATACGGCAAAGCGCCATGAACCGCGCGGCATCTTTTGCGCGATCGGGCGCTGCACGGACTGCGTCATGGTGGTCGACGGCAAGCCGAACGTCCGCACGTGCATGACGCCTTTGCGCGAGGGCATGACCGTCCAGACACAGGATGGCGTGACCGCGAAGGTCCCGGAAGGAGGTGCCCCCACCGATGGAAAGGCATGATTTGATCGTCGTCGGCGCCGGCCCTTCCGGGCTGTCCGCTGCCATCGAAGCCGCCAAGTGCGGGCTGGACGTCGTGGTATTCGACGAGTGTGCGCGCCCGGGCGGGCAGCTGTTTAAGCAGATCCATAAATTCTTCGGTTCGAAGGAACATAAGGCGAAGATCCGCGGGTTCCGCATCGGCGAGGAGCTCTTAAAAGAGGCGTCGGACGCGGGGGTGCAGGTCGTGCTCAACGCGACGGTGCTGGGCCTTTACCAAGAAAAGGAAGTCCTCGTGCGCATCGGCGACGAGATCCGCCACGTCAAGGGCGACGCGATTCTCGTGGCGACCGGCGCTTCGGAGAATACGCTGGCGTTCCCGGGCTGGACGCTGCCCGGCGTGATCGGCGCGGGCGCCGCGCAGACGATGATGAACCTGCACGGCGTCAAGCCCGGCGAGCGCGTGCTGATGCTCGGCAGCGGCAACGTCGGCCTCGTCGTGAGCTTCCAGCTTCTGCAGGCCGGGTGTGAGGTTGTTGCACTCGTGGACGCCGCGCCCCGCATTGGCGGCTACGGCGTCCACGCGGCGAAGGTCGCGCGCTGCGGCGTGCCGTTTTACCTGTCGCACACGATTGTGCGCGCCGAGGGCACGGACCACGTGACCGGCGTCGTGATCGGCGAGGTCGACAAGTCCTGGCAGATTATCCCGGGCACGGAAAAGCATTTTGACGTCGACACGATCTGCGTCGCGGTCGGCCTGTCGCCGATGTCCCAGCTTCTGACGATGGCGGGCTGCGACATGGCCGATGACCCGAAAAAGGGCGGCTATGTGCCGGTGTGCGACGAGACGGGCGCGACGTCGGTGCCGGGCATCTTCGTTTCCGGCGACGTTTCCGGCATCGAGGAGGCGAGCTCCGCGATGATCGAGGGCCGCATCGCCGGCATTGCGGCGGCCAAATACCTGGGCTATGTCGAACAGGCGGCGGAGGAAAACGAGGTCCACGCGCTCGAAACGTCCCTCGACGCTTTGCGCCAGGGCATGTTCGCGCCGAAGAACCGCGGCAAGGACCTGCGCGAAACGGAAGAGGGCTGCCCCATCTCGCAGAACCTTTTGCGCAAGGGGTATTTGTCCGATGAAGAGGTGTTCGCCTATCCGGGCGTTCGAAAGATCGCCGGCGTCCACCCGGTCATCGAGTGTACGCAGAATATCCCGTGCAATCCCTGCCAGGACGCCTGCCCGAAGGGCTGCATCACGATTGGCGAAAACATCACGTCGCTGCCGGTCGTGAACCCAGACGCACAGTGCATCGGCTGCGGCATGTGCGTGGCGTCGTGCTCCGGCCAGGCCATTTTCTTGGTCGACGAGGACGCGGGGGCGGACACGGCCACCGTCACGCTGCCGTATGAATTCCTGCCGCTGCCGAAAGCCGGCGACAAGGGCCAGGCGCTCTCCCGCAGCGGCGCGCCATTGTGCGAGGCCGAGGTCGCGGGCGTGCGCTCGGCGCCGGCGTTTGACCACACGAACCTTTTGACGATCCGGGTGCCGAAGGCATACGCGATGCGTGCCCGGTTCTTTCAGCCCATGGAAGGGGGTTGTGCCGAATGAGCAAACCAATGGACCGTTCCAGAGACATCGGCCCCTTCGTTCCGGGGCCCGATGACGATCTGCTGATCTGCCGCTGCGAGGAGGTCACGAAAGGGGAGATCCGCCGCGCCGTCCACGCGGGCATGTGGACCATGACGGAAATCCGCCGCTTTTTGCGTGTGGGCATGGGATTGTGCCAGGGACAGAGCTGCACGAAGCTCGTCAAGGGCATCGTTGCGCGGGAACTCGGCGTTTCCCCCGCGACGCTCGATCCGGAAACTTCCCGGGCGCCGATGCGCCCGACCGAGATGCATGTGCTCGGCGACGAAAAGAAGGAGGCGTAAGCCATGGCGAACACAGCGGAAACCATCATCATCGGCGGCGGCGTCATCGGCTGCGCCGCGGCCTACTATCTCGCAAAGCGCGGCATGTCCGTGATTGTCCTCGAGAAAAGCGACAACATCGGCAGCGGCGGCTCGAGCCGCAACGGCGGCGGCGTGCGCCAGTCCGGCCGCGACAAGCGGGAACTGCCGCTGGCGATGTATGCGATTGAACACATCTGGCCGACGCTCTCCGAGGAGCTCGGCATGGACGTCGAATACGTCAAAAAGGGCAACCTGCGCCTGGGGAAGACCGAGAAGCACCTCGAAATCCTCTCGCATCTTGCGGAAGTCGGCCGTTCCTGCGGCCTCGACATGCGCATGATCGACGGCAAGGAAGTCCGCGAATTAAACCCCTACCTTTCCGAGGAGGTCATCGGCGCGAGCTGGTGCCCGACCGACGGCCACGCAAACCCGCTGCGCACGACGCTTGCGTTTTATGTGCGTGCGCGCGCGCTCGGCGTGCGGTTTATCACGGGCGAAGAGGTCGTCGCGCTCCGTAAGGTCAAGGGCAAGGCGCGCGAGGTCGTGACAAAAGACGGCGTGTTCGAAGGCGAACACATCCTTTTGGCGGCCGGCTACGAGAGCCGCGCGATTGCAAATACCGTCGGCGTGGACATCCCGATGAGCAAAAAGCTCCTGGAAGCCCTCGTCACGGAGGCCGAACCCGAACTGTTCCCGCAGATGCTCGGCACCGCCGAGGCCGATTTCTACGGCCACCAGACGAAGCACGGCTCGTTCGTATTCGGCGGTTCCTCCGGCATGGAGGGCGTCAATCTCGATAACCACGGCCGTTTGGCGACCTCGAGCATCACAGCACCGTGTATCTGCCGCGGCATTATGAAGTATGTGCCGAAGCTCTCCGACGCGAAGATCGTGCGCACGTGGGCCGGCTGGGAGGACCAGAGCGTCGACGGCGTGCCGGTCATCAGCTTCGTCCCGGAAGTGCCGGGCCTCGTTTTGGCGTGCGGCTTTTCCGGCCACGGCTTCGGCATTTCCCCGGCCGTCGGCCTGATGCTGTCCGAAATGATTCTAGACGGCGCGCCGTCCCTCGACCTCTCTGCGCTGCGGTATGACCGCTTTTGCGCAAAGATTTGAGCGCGGCCGGTTTGTATACAGCTTTACATTTTAAAAACTATTTTTACAAATTTTATTTGACTTTTTCAGAGGAAGCGCGTATAATAGGGATATCAAAAGCCTGCACTGGCGCAGGGCCTGCGGGGCTTTTGCGAGTGCACTCCGCACGGGAAAAGGAGGGATGCACTCTGCAAGGCTCCATACAAAGCAAGCCGCTGCTGCCGGTGCAGCCTTATTTTGAGACCACTTCGCAGCGCTATTACGAGCGGCGCGTCTGGAAGCTGGGGATTTCCCACTTTTACCGCTACCGGATCGATGACCCGTCCGGGGCGACGATCGCCGTGCCGGATGGCTGTATTGATTTTGTGTTCGATTGTTCCGCCGGGTCGGATCTTTCCGGCAGCAGCGTGATTGGCACGGTGCTCAAGCACAAGGCCATCCGCACGCAGTACCGCCACGTTTATTTCGGCGTGCGGTTCCAGCCGGGGGTATGCCCCGCGATGCTGCGCATGCCGAACGGGGAGCTGATTGAGCAGGATGTGCCGATGGCGGAGGCGCTCGACGCGCCGGGGCTTTGGGAGGCCATCTGTGCGGCGCCGGATTTCCGCACGCAGTCGCAGTGCTTCTGGGATGCGTATACGGCCGCATGGAGGGCGCGCGAGGAAAAGCGTGCCGGCAGCGGCAAGGCGTGTCTTTCGGCGGCCGTGCAGCAGCTGATCGCCGCGTCCGGCGGGCGGCTTCAGATTCAGGCGCTTGCCGAAAAGACCGGCTACAGCGTCCGCTACATCGACCGCGTGTTTCGCGAGGTGGTGGGCTTAGGCCCCAAAACGTTCAGCCAGATTGTCCGCTTCCAAAAGCTTTTAAACCTGCTGCACGGCAGCAAACGGCCGCATTTGACCGAGCTTGCGGACCGCTGCGGCTATTATGACCAGTCGCAGTGCATCCGCCAGTTTAAAACGTACACGGGCACAACGCCGCGTGCGTACTGCAAAATGCTTGCCGAGGCGGATTATTCCCACCGCGTGGTCGTGACGGATTTTCATCTGTCCGCCGCTTTCCTGCAATAACCCGCAAGGCGGGGGAGAAGTCATTTTTCATTGTTTTCGAAGCAAGGGTGCTTCCCGGCAGAGTTTCTGCCGGGGGCGCCCTTTTTTTGTATTCTTTTTTGCATGTTTAGGAGGGATCTTTATGCAGGCAACAACGAAAAAATTGGGATTGCCCAGTGCGATTTCCACCTGTGTCGGCCTGATCGTAGCGACGAGCTGCCTATTGTCGCTCGGCCGCGGCATGGGCATGGCGGGCAGCAGCTTCGTCATCGCGATGGCGGTGGTTGTCGTGCTCAACATCTTCCAGGCGTTCACGTTTACGGAGCTGCACAGCCTGATGCCGGACGTCGACGGGGGCCTCGGGCAGTACACGCTCGTCGGCTTAGGCCCCGGCCCGAGCATCCTGTCGAACCTGTCCGCGTACTTCATCGTCAATTTGCTCTCCTGCTCGGTGGAAATCTCCATGTGCGGCATGGTGCTGCAGGAGCTGTTTTTGCCGATGATTCCGGCGCCGGTCATCGGCATCGCGTTTCTATTGATCCTGCTCGGCGTCAACATGATGGGCGTCGATATCTTCGCGAAACTGCAGAACGCGGTTGTCGCGCTGCTGCTGTTGTCCTTCCTCGGCATGGGCATTTTGAGCTTCTTCCGCCTGGGCACCGGCGCGGCGATTCCCGACGTGCAGAAGATGGCCCCGAGTGTTTCCGGGATTTCCGGCCTGGTGAGCATGGCAGGCACGGCGTTCTGGCTGTTTATCGGCATTGAATTCGTCATCCCGATCAGCAAGGACCTGCGCCGCCCGAAGCGCGATGTGCCGCTCGCGATGATTTTCGGCGTGTGCATCCTGTTTGTGCTCCAGTCGATCCTCGGCGTCGGCATGACGAACTACGTCGATTTGACGACGCTCTCCACGGCGGAAATGCCGCACATGGTCTTCGCGCAGAACCTTCTGGGCAATGCGGGCAGCATGTGGATGGGGATTGTCACGCTGTTGGCCGGCATCTCGACGGCGAACACGGTTTTGGGCAGCGTTTCGAAGATTCTCTGCGGCATGGCGCAGAATGAGATGCTGCCGCGCTTCTTCGCAAAGAAGAACCACCGCGACGTGCCGTACATCGGCCTGTTGATTCTGTCCGGCGGCATCGGCTGCATCGTCGTGTCCGGCATGGCGCAGAGCGCCGGCCTCTCGAATATGGTGCTGGCCGCGTCCTGCTTCTGGCTGTTGTCCTACATTTTGACGAACGTCACGGTGCTCGTGCTGCGCCGCCGTTATCCGAACCACCCCGCCCGCAATAAGAAGCTCACGCTTTTGGGCATCCCGCAGATCGTGTGCATCCTGATGGACGTGTTCATGATCTGGAACATCGCGGAGGGCGAGGAGCGCATCTTGATTTACCAGATTTGCGCCGTGTTCCTTGTGGCACTCGTCGTGTACGCGCTGGTTTGGGTCAAACTCGTCAAGCATAAGAAGCTGTTCGCGCATATGGACCTCGACGAGGTCAACGGCCTGACGGAGGGCAGCAAGCCCGTCCTCGGCGGCGAACCCGCCCCCGAGAAAGTGCCGGCGCTTGTGCACACCGCGCCGACGCCGAAGCTGTAAAAGGCTTTGCAAATTCTGCTTATAACCTTAGATTTTTGGGTTTTCTATGGGTTCCTTTTATAAAGAGGACAGCCGCCCCGCGTGCGGGGAGGGCTGCCCTTTTTCTTTGTCCCGCAAACATAAGAAAAGCGCCCGTTTCCGCCTGGCCGGCAGGGCTTTTGCGGGAACGGGTGCTTTTTTTAAACAAACGGTTTATTTTTGATATTCCGGCGCCTCGTAGCAGATCATCACGCTCTTCTGCTTCGGCTCTAAGCGGCGCATGCGCACGCCGGCGCTTTCGAGCATCCGCTTGCTCGCGAGGGTTTCGGCGCTGTTGGCATATTTGTCCGACAGGTACACCACCTCGCGGATGCCGCTTTGGATGATCGCCTTCGCGCACTCATTGCACGGGAACAGCGCCACATAGATCGTCGCGCCGCGCAGCGATTTGCCGCCGGAGTTTAAGATCGCGTTGAGCTCCGCGTGGACGACGTACGGGTATTTCGTCAGGCTCTTTTCCGCGCCCTCGCGCGCCCACGGGTATTCGTCGTCCGAGCAGCCGACCGGGAAGCCGTTGTAGCCGGTCGAGAGGATGATGTGGGACTGGTCCACAATGCACGCGCCGACCTGCGTGTTCGGGTCTTTGCTGCGCTGCGCGGCCAGAAGCGCCACGCCCATGAAGTAGTCGTCCCACGAGAGGTATCCTTCGCGTTTTTTGTCGCTTGCCATGCTTTCAGCCACCTCCAAATAAACTGCGCAGCCAGTTGGCCGCGGCGTCCGAGAACGTCACCACGAGGATAATCACCGCGAGGAAGATTAAGGAGCTGACCGCGCGCCACACGCGCCGGCGCTTTTCGTTCATGTACTCAAATTCTTCCCCGTTTATGGTGTAGGTCCGCGGCTTTTCGTCCTCGGTTTCTTCGTCTTCGTCCGAGTCCTCCGCGGCGGGCGGTTCGATCGTCTCCCAAAGCGCCTGCGCCTGTTCATAGTCGCGGTAGGCCACGTAGTAGTGGTAGGCAGGCTTCTTTTCCGCCGTCAAAGCCGAACGCTTTTGAAACGGGATGTCGTGCTGCGTCAAAAGCTCCTCGAGCATGTCGCCCAGGTAGCTCGACGCGGCGGCCAGGCGCACCGAGTCGTCGGGCTGGGGCACGCTTAATTTCCGGTTCCCGCAGGAAGGGCATTCCCCTTCACAGAGCAGATGGCAATTTTGACAGTACTGCATCCGGTAAATTTCCCCCTTTTTTCGCACAATTCTTTTTTCATCATATCACAAATGGCGTGGCCCGGCAAGGCGGGGCCGGCTTTTGGGAAAGAGATTTAAAAAAGAAATTAAAAAAGAAATAAAAACGAAAAACCGCCGCGGCTTTGAAGGAAACCCCAAAGCCTCGCGGCGGTTCTATTCGTTTTGAAAATCAGGCCTGGGCCTTGATCTTATCGATGAGCAGCGCTTCGGCCTTCTGGGCATCCGCACGGCCGCGCGTCGACTTCATCACGAAGCCCACAAGCGACTTGACGGCCTTTTCCTTGCCGGAAAGATAGTCCGCGACGGCCTTCGGGTTCTGTTCGACGGCCTGCGCGCAGAGGCGGTCGAGCTCTTCGGGCGAAACCCCCTCTAAATCCTGCGCGCTTAAAAAGTCGGACGCCGGCTTCCCCGAGTCGAGCATCTTTTCGAGCGTGGATTTTACGAGGTTCATGCGCACCTTGCCCTCGTCGAGGAGCTGTAACAGCGCATGCAGGTTTTCGGCCGAAACGCGCGTCTCGAATTTTTCCTTGTCCGCTTCCGTCTCCATGCGGCGGAACATCTGGCCCAAAATGCACGAGGCGGCCGCCTTCGCGTTCTTTAACCCCTTCGCGGCCTCGTCGAAGTAATCCGCCACGCGCCGGTAGCGCAAAAGCTGGGCGCTGTCCGCTTCCGAAATCCCGAACGATTCCTGCCACCGCTTCGCGCGCGCGTCCGGGTCCTCCGGCAGGGAGGCGCGGATCTTCTCGACGTCTTCTTTGGAAATGCGGATCGTCACAAGGTCCGGCTCCGGGAAATAGCGGTAATCCTGCGCGTCCTCTTTGCCGCGCATGCCCTCCGTCGTGCCGTCCGATTCGATGTAGCGGCGTGTCTCCTGGACGACTTCCTCGCCGCTGTCAAGCAAGTCGCACTGGCGGTCGTATTCATACGCAATCGCCTTCGTGATAAACGAGAGGCTGTTCATATTCTTAATTTCCGCGCGCGTGCCGAGCGCTTCGCTGCCCGCGGGCCGCACGGAGATGTTGACGTCGCAGCGCATCGAGCCTTCCTCCATGCGGCAGTCGGACACGCCGATGTAGCGCATCAAAAACTGCAGCCGTTCGAGGTATTCGCGCGCCTCTTCCGGCGAGCGGAAGTCGGGCTCTGTGACGATCTCAATCAGCGGCACGCCGCCGCGGTTATAGTCGACGTACGTGTTGCCGCGGGAATGGACGAGCTTGCCCGCGTCCTCCTCGATGTGGATGCGCAGGATGCGGATGCGCCGGCCGTTGGAGAGGTCAATATACCCGTTCTTGCAAAGCGGCATATCGTACTGGGAAATCTGATACGCCTTGGGCAGGTCGGGATAGACGTAGTTTTTGCGGTCCATCTTGCTGACCTCGGCGATTTCGCAGTGCGTCACGAGCCCCGCGCGCACGGCGTATTCGACGACTTTCCGGTTGAGCACGGGCAGCGTCCCCGGCAGGCCGATGCAGACCGGGCAGCAGTGCGTGTTCGGCTCGCCGCCGAATTCCGTCGAGCAGCCGCAGAAAATCTTCGTTTTTGTGGCGAGTTCCACGTGGGTCTCGAGGCCCGCGACCAATTCATAGCGGCTCATAGCTCTACCCCTTTCCCGGCGCTTCGAAAACTCTGGCTGCGCGCGGCCAGCTCATACTGGTGCGCGGCGTTGAGGAGGACCGCCTCCTGGAAGCTGCCGCCGATTAACTGCATGCCGATGGGCATCCCGTCCGCGTCAAAGCCGCACGGCACGCTGACGGCCGGCAGCCCCGCGATGTTGACCGGCACCGTGCAGATGTCCGTCTGGTACGTCTGCACCGCGTCCTGCGCCGTGAACCCTTCCGGGAACGCGGTCATCGGGACCGTCGGGGCCAACAGGAAATCGCACTGCGTAAATGCCTTGGCAAAGGCGCGCTGGATCTTGCGGCGCAACAGCTGCGCCTTTTTATAATAAGCGTCGTAATAGCCCGCGCTGAGCACGTACGTGCCGAGCAAAATGCGCCGCTGGACCTCCTTGCCGAAGCCCTCGCTGCGCGTCTTCGAAATCATCTCGTTTATCCCCGTGTAGTGCGCCGTCTTATAGCCGTAGCGGATGCCGTCGTAGCGGCCGAGGTTCGAGGAGGCCTCCGCGCACGCGAGGATATAGTACACCGGCAGCGCATAGCGGATTTCCGGGATGGAGATCGTCTTGCACGTGCAGCCCAAGGATTCGAATACGCGCTTTGCCTCTTCGAGCGCCTTTTCGACATCCGGCTGCAGGCCCGCGAAGTATTCCGGCACAAGCCCCACGACGCGGCCGGAAAGCGGCGCGTTTAACGATTCGAGCGCCGAGCCCTTTTTGCCCGTGCTCGTGCTGTCGCGCGGGTCCTTTTCGGCGATGACGTCGAAGACGCGCGCGGCGTCTTCCGCGCACAGCGTTAAGGGCCCGATCTGGTCAAACGAACTCGCGTAGGCGATTAAGCCGTAGCGCGACACCGCGCCGTACGTCGGCTTTAACCCGACGATGCCGCAGAACGACGCCGGCTGGCGGATGGAACCGCCCGTGTCGCTGCCGAGCGCATACGGTGCTACGCCCCCCGCAACGGCGCTCGCCGCCCCGCCGGAGGAGCCGCCCGCGACCTTCGTTTCGTCGTGCGGGTTGTGCGCGGGGCCGTGGCAGCCGGTCTCGCAGCTCGACCCCATCGCGAACTCGTCCATGTTGCATTTGCCGAGCAGGACGGCGTTCTGGCTTTCCAAAATGGACCACACCGTCGCGTCGTACACCGGTGTATAGCCCGAAAGGATCTTCGAGCAGCAGTCCGTTACGATGCCTTTCGTGCTGATGTTCGCCTTGAGCGTGAGCGGGATCCCCTCGAGCGGGCGGAGCGTTTCGCCCCGCGCGAGCTTTTCGTCGACTTTCCGGGCGCTCTCGAGCGCTTTTTCCGGCGTCGGCAGCGTATAGGCGTTGAGCGCGCCGTTTTCTTTGGCGATCGCGTCGAGATACGACTGCGTCAATTCTTTACAGGAATAGGCCTTCTGGGAAAGGCCCTCGTGAATCTTTGAAATGATGCTGAACGATTGCATGGTGCTTCCCTTCTCCGGCCGGGCGCCGGCGTTTTTTAGGCGTGCTTTTTCACGACGAAACTGTTCTCGTCGCGGTCGCGCGCGTTCTGCAGGACTTCTTCGGCGGAAAGGCCCGGCTGCACCACGTCTTCCCGCAATACGTTGGAAAGCCCGTTAACGTCTTCATACGCCTCGTCTTCCACCTGCACGGAGGCGATGGTATCGGCAAACGCGATGATCTCATTCATATCTTCCGTCAGGCCGTCGAGTTCCTCGTCGGGCACTTGCAGCTTCGCGAGGTTTGCAATCGCGCGGATTTCTTCGTGCGTGACCATTTTTTAAGGGCGCCTCCTTTTATCTGAGCTTGATGTGGACTTCCCGCAGCTGCTGTTCGCTGACCTCATTGGGCGCGCCCATCATCACGTCCTGGGCGTTCGAATTCATCGGGAAGGCGATGACTTCGCGGATGTTCTCTTCGCCGGTTAAAAGCATCAGCATCCGGTCGATGCCCGGCGCCATGCCCGCGTGCGGCGGCGCGCCGTACTGGAACGCCGTGTACAGCGCCGAGAATTTCGATTCGAGCTCTTCTTCCGTATAGCCCGCGATTTCGAACGCCTTTTTCATGATCGCGAGGTCGTGGTTGCGCACGGCGCCGCTCGAAAGCTCCACGCCGTTGCACACGATGTCGTACTGGTACGCGAGCACATCCTCGGGCGCCTTCGTCTCGAGCGCCTCTAAGCCCCCCTGCGGCATCGAGAACGGGTTGTGCGTAAACGCATAGTTGCCGGTTTCCTCGTCGATTTCATACATCGGGAAGTCGACGATAAAGCACAGCGCAAAGCGGCTCTCGTCAATCAGCTTTAACCGCACGGCGAGTTCCTCGCGGATCTGCCCCGCGAGCTGCGGCGCAAACGCCGGGTCGTCCGCAATGAAGAACACGACGCTGTTTTTCTCGAGCTTTGCGCGGGCGATGAGCTCGGCGCGCTGCTCGTCGGAGAGGTATTTGTCGATCGGGCCCTTATACGTGCCGTCCTCGAGCGCCTCGATATACCCTAAGCCCTTCATGCCGATGCTTTCGGCAAATTTCAGCATGTTCTCGAAGAACGACCGCGGCTGGCGCACGCAGTCGGGCACCGTGATCGCGCGCACGCATTTGTTGCAGAACGGCTTAAAGCTGGAACCCACAAACAGGTCCGACAGGTCGACGATTTCGAGCGGGTTTCGCAGGTCGGGCTTGTCGGTGCCGTACTTTAACATGCTTTCCTTATACGTGATGCGCGGGAACGGGGCTTTCGTGACCGTTTTGCCGCCGCCGAATTTTTCGAACACGGCGCCTAGGACCGTCTCGGCGATTGCGAACACATCCTCCTGCGTCGCGAACGCCATCTCAAAGTCGAGCTGGTAGAATTCGCCCGGCGAACGGTCCGCGCGCGCGTCCTCGTCGCGGAAGCACGGGGCAATCTGGAAATAGCGGTCGAAGCCCGACACCATCAAAAGCTGCTTAAACAGCTGCGGCGCCTGCGGCAGTGCGTAGAATTTGCCCTTGTGCCGGCGGCTCGGGATCAGATAGTCGCGCGCGCCTTCCGGGGAGGAGGCGCTTAAAATCGGCGTCTGGATCTCCTGAAAGCCGAGCGACTCCATTTCCTTGCGCAGAAACGAGATCACTTCGCTGCGCAGGACGATATTCTTGTGGACCTTCGGGTTGCGCAGGTCCAGGTAGCGGTATTTTAAACGGACGTCCTCCTTCGTTTCGCGGCTTGTCACCACATCAAAGGGGAGCACCGCGCGGCATTTGCCGAGCACTTCCAGCTCGTTCGACACAATCTCGACGGTGCCGGTCGCAATCTTCGGGTTAATGGTATCCGCATCGCGCAGCACCACCGGGCCGCATGCCGTAATGGCGCATTCGCGGTTGACGTCCTTTAGCAGCGCTTCATTGTGGACGACCACCTGGACTACCCCGTACTGGTCCCGTACATCCAAAAACTGCACGCCGCCGTGGTCGCGGATATTCTCCACCCAGCCGGCCACGCGGACCTCTTTGCCGATGTCCGCCTCTGTGACCTCGCCGCAGGCTTTCGTGCGGTACTGATTCTCGCAGATCATTCCTCTTCATTCCCCTTTACTGTGTAATCAACCTCAAAACTTGCCGGAGAAGTCTCGAAGTTCCCTCAAAAGCTTTATAGAATTAAAGTATACCATCAAACGCGGCCCGTTTCAATATGGAGTTTCTGCATTTTACGCCCACGCGGCCTGCAAAGCGGCTACGCCGGGCGCGATGTCCGCAATTGGGATTCCCGCAAAGCCGAGCGTCACGCAGCCGTCCGGTCCCGGCCGGACCCGCACGCCGCACGCCCTTGCGCGCGCGACGAGGGTTTCGGGGGAATCATCGCCGGAAAGGCGGGCGCTGACGCACAGAAGGGTTTCCTGCAGATGCAGCTCGATGCGCGCCCCGAACGCCTGCTGCAGCGCGTGCAAAAGCGTCTGGCTTTTTTGGGCATACACCTTGCGCAGGCGGCGCAGGTGGCGCGCAAGCTCCCCTTTTTGGATATAGGACGCGAGCGCGAGCTGCTCGATTTTGGAGGCCGTCTGGTTATAGCGCTCGGCGCGCGCGCGGTACAGCGGCAGGAGCGGCGAGGGCAGCACCATGTACCCGATGCGCACGCTCGGCAGCAGAAGCTTCGAGAAGGACCCGAGGTATACGACCTGGCCGTCGGCCGCCATGCCCTGCATCGCGGGGATCGGCCGCGCGCGGTAGCGCAGTTCGCCGTTATAATCGTCCTCGATAAAGAGCCCGCCGGTGTCCTTGGCCCAGGAGAGCAGCGCCTGCCGGCGCGCGAGCGGGATGCTGCCGCCGCGGCTTTTGAGGTTCGAGGGGCTGACAAACGCCGCGCGCACGCCGCTTTCGCGCAGCGCCTGCGGGGTCAGGCCGCTTTCGTCGCATGGCAGATGCACGACCCCGATGCCGCAGTCGAGAAACACCTGCTCCGCCTGTAAAAAGCCGGGCTCCTCAAATGCAACGGCGCCGGCCTTCCCCTGCAAAAGGCCGCACAATAGCGAGAGCAGCGGCTGCGTCCCCGCGCCAATCACAATCTGCGCCGGGCTGCACACGACGCCGCGCGCCGCGCCGCTGTATGCGCACAGCGCCTCCCGCAAAGCCGGTTCCCCCTGCGGGTCGCCGTAGCGCACGAGCGCTTCCGGCTCATTTAACACGTCGCGGATGTGCCGGCGCCACGTCTTTAAGTCGGCGCAGCCGGCGTCGACGGCGTCCGTGCCGAAATTGTACCGCGGCTTCGGGCGCGGCGCCTGCGGCGGCAGCGGGGCGGGGTGCGCGCGCGGTGCCCCGCCGGCCGCCAAAACGAAGTAGCCGCGCTGCGGCCGCGCTTCCAGATACCCTTCCACACACAGCTGCTGGTACGCGCTTTCGACCGTCGTGCGGCTTACGTGCAGGTCCTCGCACAGCTGCCGAATGCTCGGCAGGCGCTGCCCGGGGAGCAGCGCGCCGTTTTCCCGCGCGATCGCGTCGCGCAGCGCGCAGTAGAGCTGGTGGTAAAGCGGCTCCTGCCCATTTTTATCGAGCTGGATGTATTCGTATGGCATCGAAAACCTCCTTTTCAAACTGTGCCGCTTAAATTTTTCAAAACTGTGACTTTCAAAGGGCACAGATCTTGCTATAATGATACCATAGTCGGCGGGCAAAGGAAAGCCCCGCCGGGCAAAAGGGAAACCGGGAGGAACCTGCGCGCGAGAGTCCCGATTTTTCGCTTTGTCTCTTTCATTTAAAAAATAAACAATCAGGTTGGCAGAGGAGGCGCTTTTGTGATGGCACAAGCAAAAACAAATCAAAAGGAAACGGCACGGGCAGGACGGACGGGCCTGCGCACAGGCGTGTTCTGTGTGCTGGCGGCCGCGTGTGTTGTGCTGGCGATCGTTTTATATTCGAGCGGCGCCGAAGTCCTGCAGGCGTGGTCGAGTTTGGCATTTGCGGGGGCCGTGGGCGCCTGCGTGCTCGTGAGCCTGTCGGTCGTGTTAAACCGCGTGCAGTATAATGTGACGGGCTTAAAGCACACGGTAAACCTCGCCTTTACGGGCATGCTCGCGGCGCTCGTGTTCGTCGGCTTTTATCTGACGATCCGCCTGCCCGGCAGCGTCAAGGCGCAGGTCGGCTTCGGCAATGTGTTCTGCATCTTTTCGGGGCTGATGCTCGGGCCCGTATACGGCGGCCTTTCGGCCGGCATCGGCGGGTTCTTGTATGACCTGTTAAACGGCTGGGCGGACAGCTCCGTGACGACGCTCGTCACGAAATTCGTGATGGCGTTCGTCTGCGGGCTTTTGGCCTGGGGGATCCAGGGAAGGCTTCTGCGCGAGGATGCGCACCGCCACGTCGGGCGCGTCGTGCTTTCGGCCGTGTGCGGTTCGGTCGCATACAGCGTGCTGTACTTGTTAAACGGCTTCGTCGAAGGGGCGCTTTTGGGCAATGCGGCCGGCGCTTTGCAGGTGATCCTCGCCGAAAAGCTCGCCGTGACGCTGATTAACGCCGTCATCGCGGACGTCGTCGCGGTGCCGCTGTTCTTTGCGATCCGCTCCGCCCTCAAGCGCAACCACCTGGCGTTCGTCTAAGGCGGCAGGCGTATCAAAACTTTATTTTTCCGCTTCTAAAAAAGCACAGGCTTTTGCAAAAGGGCCTGTGCTTTTTTCTGCCTTTTTCTTTTGCACATGTTTGTAGATGTTTGTACAGTTTCCGCGGGGGCCCGCGGCGGGCGCGGAAAGGGAGGCCCGCGCGCCCGGCCGCCTTGTCCTCCCTGCAAAAGAATGGTATAATAGCATATCATCCGGGCGCAAACCGGCTTGTGCACACGCCGCCCGGCAATCTGCGGCTTTTCCGCAAGAAAGCAGGAGATGCACGTTGAAGAAAGGCAATTCCAAACCACAGCGGTCCTCGATGGTCCGCGATACGCTGAGCACATTCGGCACGAATGCGTTCGGTTCCGTGATGGGCTTAGTCGCGTCGCTCGTGATTCTGACCCGCATGCCCCCGTTCGAAAAGGGGCTTTATAACCAGGTGCAGACCTGGGGCGAGGGCTTTTTTACCTGTTTGGGCTTTAGTTTAAACAGCGCCATCATCTATTATGTGGCGCGGTATACGATTAAAAATACGGCCCGCGCGATTAAGCGGCTGACCGTGGGGGTGGGCATCTTCCTGCTCGCCGTGTCGTCGCTCGTGCTCTTTGTGCTGCGGGGCACGGGCATCTTTGCCGACACCCCGGCGCCGTATCTGTTCTGTATCGTGATCTACACGGGCTGTTCGTTCCTATTTAATATGCTCACGGGTGTCCTGCGCGGCGAGAACAAGTTTAAGTCCTATAATATGATTAACCTCGTCCAGCGCATCTTCGTCACGGTCTTTTCCGCCCTGACGCTTTTATGGCCCTCGGCGGCGCTGCTGGTTGGCTCCTCGATCGGCATTTCCATGGCGATGATCGTGCTCGCCTACATCTGTACGAAGCGCTGGAGCGGCCCGCAGCCGCAGCCCGCGCCCGAGGACGACCACCCCGTCCCGACGAAGTCGGTGTTCCGCTACGGCTTAAAGGCGTATGCGAGCAACCTCATGACGTATATCAACACCTACATCGGCAACTACATCGTCCAGGGCGTGTACGATTTGGCGTCGTTCGGCATCTACAACACGGCCTCGACCATCATGCGCCAGGTCTGGATTCTGCCGGAGGCCGTCAGCCTCGTCATCACGAGCCGCGTCGCGAGCATGCACGACGACGGCGATAAGCGCCGCATCACGCAGCTTTCCTGCAAGATCGTGATGTACATTACAATCCTCTGCGCGTTTCTGATCGTTTTTCTGGCCGACCGGTTCGTGCCGCTTTTGTTCCCGAATTACGTCGGCGCGCTCGACCCGCTGCGGTATCTGATCGTCGGCAGCGTGTTCGTCTCTTACGTCAAGGTGCTCGCAAACTCGATTTCCGCTTACGGGCGCCCGGAGCTCAACATCCTGCCGACGGCGCTCGGAATTGTCACGAACCTTGCCGCGACATTTGCGCTGATCCCTTCGATGCAGGTCAACGGCATCGCCGCCGCGACAAGCCTCTCGATGGTCGTGCAGGCGGTTTCCGTGCTCATCATCTACTGCCGCTTTACGCACACGAACGTTTTGTGGCTGGTTATTCCCACAAAGAATGAAATCACACTCGTAAAAAATGCCCTGCGCCGCGGGAAATAATCCTGCCCCGCTTCTTTCTATAAAGATAAGGAGGCTCTCATGAACGAAAAACAAGACGAGAGAAACCGTTTTGAGGACCCGGCCCAAACAGAGGAAGGCCCCGCGAGTGAAACGGACAAACTAAACGGAAAAAAGAAGGAAAAGAAAGAGGGCATCTGGGCGACCTTGCGCCCGTGCATCATCACGGTCCTCATCGTATTATTCGTCGTCACCTTCATCGCGCGCCCGAGCCGCATCATCGGCCAAAGCATGGAGAATACCTGCCACGACGGCGACTTCGTCATTTTATGGGAATGGAACTATGACCCCCAGCGCGGCGATATCGTCGTCGCCAATTCCGACAACGTCTTAAATGAAAACCTGATTAAGCGCGTCATCGGCGTCGGCGGCGACCACATCGAAATTTCCGGCGGCGTGCTCAAGGTAAACGGCGAAGTCCAGTCGGAGCCGTACATCAAAGAGCAGTCGTGGGGCGAGGAAGGCTGGGATGTCGACATCGTCGTGCCCGAAGGGGAGGTCTTCCTGATGGGCGACAACCGCAACCATTCGACCGACAGCCGCGTCATCGGGACGATCCCAACGAAGGACATTATAGGGAAAGTTGTGGTGCGCCTGTTCCCGTTTACAGCCATCACAACGTTTTAAGGTGTACCAAATTGTGATTTTCACTAAGCTTCCATTGTGAATTTTGACTTGCCAAACGTAGGGTTTTCCGGTATAGTAAGAGTGAGAACCAAAAAGACGGGGGCGTCCTTCGGAAAAGAGCCCTGGGCACTTTTTGCGGACGCCCCTTTTTTACCCCTTTTTTGCAAGAAAGGGAAGGAGGGAGCGCTGATGAACGAAACCATGTCCCGCCTGTTGGACGAGGCACGCCACAATCCCGCCTTGCGGGATGCCCTGTTAAAGACCCGTGAAGCGGAGGACCCGATGGACGCTTTCTGCAAATGTGCGACGGAGAACGGGTATCCGCTGACCGTCGGCGAGGTCTTCGAGGCAGGGGAGCAATTTATCGACGACGTTTTCTGCAGCTGCAACGGCCGCGCGGAGGAACCGATCGCGGAGTGGGCAGACGCTTACGAAACTTTTTTTGCCGCATTGGTGGGCTGAGGCCAAACGCCCATATCAGCCGCCGCTTTTGCTTTTTCAGATCCCAAGCAGAATGTTTGCAAGCAATTGCAGTCTAAAATATCCGAAACGCCGGTTGTCCGGCGCAAAACGACAAAAGGAGTAAAAAGATGGCATCAAGAGGCATTTTTTCACCGATTACCGACATTCGACGCAAGGTGTTTACGGAAGTGGCCCGTCTGGCTTATGACGGCGATTACGACCGTGTGGAGGAGCTGCCCTACAAGATTATCCCCGGCACGCGTTCGAGCTACCGCAACAGCATCTTCCTCGAGCGCGCAATCGTCGGCGAACGCATCCGCCTGGCCATCGGCCTGCCGCTTCGCCCGCTCGAGCAGCACGCGCCGATTGCCCAGGGCATCAAGGAAAGCGCAATCGCGGAAAAGTATTACGATCCGCCGCTGGTCAACGTCATTAAGTTCGCGTGCAACGCGTGCCCGGAAAAGAGCGTGCGCGTGACGGACATGTGCCAGGGGTGCTTGGAGCATCCGTGCCGCGAGGTCTGCCCGAAAAAGGCGATCCACGCGGAATCGTCGACGAGCACAAAAAGCGAGATCGACCAGGATTTGTGCATCAAGTGCGGCCGCTGCGCGACGGTGTGCCCGTACCACGCGATCATCAAATTTGAGCGCCCGTGCGCGTCCGCGTGCGGCATGAACGCGATTTCCTCGGACGAAAACGGCTGCGCGACCATCGATTACGACCGCTGCGTCTCCTGCGGCCAGTGCCTGGTCAGCTGCCCGTTCGGCGCGATTGCGGACAAGGGCCAGATTTTCCAGGTCGTCCACGCGCTCAAGCAGGGCGGCGAGGTGTACGCGGCCGTGGCGCCGGCGTTTGTCGGCCAGTTCGGCCCGAAGGTCACGCCTGAAAAGCTGCGCGCGGCGTTTAAGGACCTCGGCTTTACGGACATGATGGAGGTCGCCGTGGGCGCGGACTTGTGCACGATTGAAGAGGCGCACGACTTTTTGGACAATGTCCCGGAGAAGCTGCCGTTCCTCGCGACGTCGTGCTGCCCGGCGTGGTCCGTCATGGCGAAGAAGGAATTCCCCGAGTACGCGAACTGCATCTCGATGGCCTTGACGCCGATGGTTTTGACGGCCCGCTACATTAAAAAGCAGCATCCCAATTGCAAGGTCGTGTTCGTCGGCCCGTGCGCGGCGAAGAAGCTCGAGGCCAGCCGCCGGACGATTCGCAGCGACGTCGATTTCGTTTTGACGTTTGAGGAAGTCATGGGCATCTTTGAGGCGAAGAACATCGACCTGACCGCAGAGACGGAGGATGCTTCGGACGAGGTGTTCTCCCAGGCGACCGCGGCCGGCCGCGGCTTCCCGGTCAGCGGCGGTGTTGCGGCTGCCGTTGTGGAGGCCATCGGGCGCATCGCACCGGACCGCGAGGTGCCGACCCGTGCGGCGCAGGGCCTGCGCGACTGCCGCCAGATGATGAACCTTGCCAAGGCCGGCAAGTACAATGGCTTTTTGCTCGAAGGCATGGCCTGCCCGGGCGGCTGCGTCGCCGGCGCCGGTACGCTGCAGGCGATCAACAAGTCGAACGTCCAGGTCAACATGTTCAAAAACAAGGCCGAACGCAAGAACGCCGTGGACAGCCCGCTCAGCGAGATGGCCGACAAGCTCGATTAACAGCTGTCAGAATAGTACCAGAATCTTGCCGCCCCGGGGCCGTTTTGCGCCTTTCGGGGCGGTTCTTCTAAAGAATTTGCGGGGAAGGAGGCCGGTCCATGGCGCTGCAGGCAATTGTACAGCCGCTGCTTTCGTGGTATGCACAGCATGCGCGCGACCTGCCGTGGCGCCGCCACGTGACGCCGTACCGGGTGTGGGTTTCGGAAATCATGCTGCAGCAGACCCGTGTGGAGGCGGTGAAGGGATATTTCACGCGCTTTCTGCGGCAGTTCCCGGATCCTTTGGCGTTAAGCGAGGCGCCGGAGCAGCAGCTTTTAAAATGCTGGGAAGGCCTGGGGTATTACAGCCGCGCGCGCAATTTGCAGAAGGCCGCGAAGGTTGTCGTCGAGGAATACGGCGGGGAACTGCCCGCTTCCTATGAAGCCCTCAAGCGTCTGCCCGGCATTGGGCCGTACACGGCCGGGGCGATCGCTTCCATCGCCTTTGGGCTGCCCGTGCCCGCTGTGGACGGCAACGTGCTGCGCGTTTGGGCGCGCGTGACGGCCGACCGCGCCGACATTGCCGAGCCGCGCACGCGCAAACAGGCGGCCGAGGCCCTGCGCGCGGTGATGCCCGCGGGGGCGTGCGGGACGTTTAACCAGGCGCTCATGGAACTCGGCGCGCTCGTCTGTGTGCCGAATGCGCCGCCGCGCTGCGAAACCTGCCCGCTTTCCGGCCTGTGCGAGGGGAAGCGGCAGGGCATCGCCGAAAGCCTGCCCGTCAAAAAGCCGAAGCCCGCGCGCAAAGTGGAGGCGCGCACGGTGTTTCTGCTCGAGCAGGCGGGCCGCCTGGCGCTGCGCCGCCGCCCGAAAACGGGGCTTTTGGCGGGGCTTTGGGAGCTGCCCGCCGAAGCGGGCACGCTTTCCCGGGAGGAGGCCGTCGCCGCTGTGCGCGCGTGGGGGTTAGAGCCCGTGCAGCTGTGGCCTCTGCCGCCGGCAAAGCATGTGTTTACGCATGTGGAGTGGCACATGACCGGGTGGCGCTGTAAGCTCGCGCCCGAGAATACCGCGCCGTTTGTGTGGGTGACGGCGGACGAGCTGCGGGAAACGTACCCGCTGCCGAGCGCGTTCCGCCCGTTTTTGGAGGCGTGGCGCGCGGGGGAAAACGCATTTTCAGCGGAGGATTTCTGATTTTTCAAAAGGAGGGCTCGCCATGTGCGCCGGTTTCTTTTCCATTCGCCCGTTTCAAAGCGGGGACCTCGAGCGCGTTGCCGCGCTGTTCGCGGACACGGTGCGTTCGGTCAATCTGCGCGATTATACGCCGGCACAGGTGGAGGCCTGGGCCCGGGGCGCGGATGCGCTGCGGCAGAACCCGGCTTTCTTTACCTCACTTTATACGCTCACGGCGTGGCGGGGGGAAGAACTGCTCGGCTACGGCAATGTGCGTGCGGACGGGTACCTCGACCACCTGTTCGTGCATCGGGCGTTCCAGGGCCGCGGCGTCGCGTCGAAATTGTGCGACGGGCTCGAATCGTTTGCAAAGGCCCGGGGCGCAGAACGGATGACCGTGTACGCCTCGTTGACCGCGAAGCCGTTTTTTGAAAAGCGCGGCTATTTGGCAAGGGAGCGCCAGTGTGTCGCGCTGCGGGGCGAAGTGCTGGCCCGCTATGCGATGGAAAAGCCGCTGTGAGAAGGCGGGCGCCGGCTTTTGGTGGGTTTTATTTTGATAGGGAAAGGGGATATGGTTGTGAAATGCCCATATTGTGGACATGAAGAGAGCAAAGTCATCGATTCGCGCCCGACCGACGAGGGGGAACGCATCCGAAGACGCCGGGAATGTTTGAAATGCGGGCGGCGCTTTACGACGTATGAGGTGATCGAGACGGTGCCGCTGCTCGTCATCAAAAAAGACCGCTCACGCGAGGCGTTCGACCGCAATAAGCTGATGCGCGGCCTTTTGCGCGCGTGCGAGAAGCGTCCGGTCTCGATGGCAAAACTCGAACAGGTGGTGGACGGAATCGAGGCCAAGCTTCAAAACACGCTCGACCGGGAGATCAGCTCTTCGTTAATCGGCGAGTACGCGATGGAGGCGCTCAAGGACCTCGACGAGGTCGCCTATGTGCGCTTTGCGTCCGTTTACCGGCAGTTCCAGGATGTACAGACGTTCCAGCAGGAATTGAACGCGATGATCCAAAATAAACGCAAAGAGGAAGAAAAGAAACAGAAAAAAGAAAGCTGAAAAAAGAAGGTATAAAAGCTCAGATTTGAGTAATCCGAAGAAATTCTCCATCACGGCATTGTCCAAGCAATTACCTTTTCGGCTCATGCTCTGACGTATCCTTTTTGGCATAAAACAACACCCCATTCGTTAGTAGTATACCATACTGTCTAACAAATGGGGTGCAGTTCATTTTGACGGTGCCGGGTTTCATTTTGGGAAATTTTATAAGATATTCTGCAGATGCGGTGCTTCCTCCTGCTGCAGCGCCTGCAGCTGGGAAATGCCGCGGGCGCATTCGCCCGAAAACTGGCCGAGCCCGCCGGATTGGGCGAGCGCCGGCAGGGCGGCGAGCGTCTGCGAGATCGACTCGAGCCGTGTGTGCGGCAGGAAGGTGCACAGCACGTCGTGCGCCCGCTGCCAGGCCGCGAGGGCCTGCTCGCTTTGCGCCCGCGCGCCGGCGGCGTCTTCCCTTGCGGCACAGGCCTGCGCCTGCGAGAGCACGGCACAGACGCGGTTTGTGTGCCGTACCGTCTGGCCCCAGCCGGCCGCACACAGCGCGATGGCCGCGGCGAACAGCACAAGGGCCGCCCAAACCCGTTTCATGGCGTTCCCTCCTTCGGCAAAAGCAGCGTCTGCCCATCCGTGCTGACCGCCAGCAGGAAGACGTCCTGCTGGCGGGCCTTTTTCTGCTGCAAAAAATTTTTGAGCCACTTGCGGTCCTTGCCGCACAGCTTCAGCGCCGCATCGCTTACTTCCCCGTCGCTGATGACGACCACCTCCAGGCCGCTTTCCGGCGCCCGGAGCCCCAAAAGCTTTGGCGTTGCGGGCTCCTGTTCCGGCTTTTTGAGGATGCTCATGCGCCCGTCCGTCTCGAGAATCGCGTAAGAGACGTCCGCAAACGAAAACACGCCCTGTTCGCGCAGCTGCTCGAACAGGTCTTCCACCGAAAGGCGCAGCCGCTTTAATTCTTTTTGCTGCAGGACACCGTCGCGGATGAGGATGGCCGGCTTCCCGCACACCACGCGCCGGAAGCGGCTGTGGCGGACCATCAAGGCGCTCGTCACAAGCTCACACACGACGAGCACGAGGATCGGCAGCACGCCGCTGATTAACGGCTGGCCGCTGTCCTGCATCGGGATCGCCGCAATATCGGAAATCAAAAGCGTGACCACGAGTTCACTTGTCTGCATTTCGCTGATCTGCCGTTTCCCCATGAAACGGACCGCTGCCAGAATTCCTATGTATAGGAGCAGCGTGCGGATAAAGGAAATTGTCATGTCCATCACCGCCCCTAGCATGGGCAGAAGCGGCGCTTTTATGCATCGCGGCGCACAAAAAACCGGCCTTTCTTTTTAAAAAGGATAAAAGAGAGGCCGGGGATTCGGTTTTCGGTTTGGAAACGGCCGTCACAGCGGCTGGATCGCCTGCGCGAAGGCCGTGAAGTTTTTGTCGGCGCAGAACGTTTCCTCCCACAGCGTGCGGCAGTTCTTGCGCAGCAGCTGGGCTTCGACGGCCGGGCACGCGATGGCCGCTTTCAGATGCGTCGCGAGCATTTCCGGCGAGCAGTCGGCGGGCAGAAGCCAGCCGGTTTCCCCTTCGCGCACGAGCTCCTTCGTGCCGCCGACATCCGTGGCCATGGCCGGGATGCCAAACGACGCCGCCTCCATGATCGAGACGGGCAGGCCCTCGCTGCTGCTCGTGTTGACAAAGAGGTTTATGGGCGTTTCCCGATAAAACGCCATGAGCTTCTGGTTCGGCAGCGGCCCTGTGAATTCGACCTGCATGAACGAAAGGTGTTCGGCGGCATAGGCCTTCAGGTCCGCGAGCTCGTCCCCGCCGCCGATGTGGGTCCATTTACAGGGGATGCCGCTGTCCTTGAGAAGCGACAGCGCCTGCGCGAGGAGCTTGACGCGCTTGACGGGCGAGAGGTGGCAGCAGCTGACGATCTGGTAGGTGCCCCCGGTCGGGACGGGGCCCAGGCCGAAATCGTGTGTGCCTAAGTACGCGGTGTGGATTTTCTGGGAAAAGCCGGGCCAGGTGCTGTCGATGCACGCGGCGCCGTCCTGGCTGCACGGGTATACCGCGTCGAGATTTTTCAATAGGTACGGCCGCAGCGGCAGATATCCCACCGAGCTGCACTGCGGGTATAAATCGTACCGGTGCGCGCGGCAGACGGCGCGGCAGGATTTCGACGTGCAGTATTTTTTCAGCTGCGTGGCCGCCACGGCGACGTCGTAAAACCAATAGGCGTAAAACGTGACGCCGTCGAACGCTTCCAAATGGTACGGCAATAGGATTTGCCGGCACAACTCGAACACGCGCTCGCTTTTGGCGACGAAGTACGACAGGAAGGCGCGCGACTTCGGCGAGCCCTTGATGGCCTCCTTTTCCTGCGGCGAGACGAACCCGTGGAACGTGCGCGACGGGAACAGCTTAAATGCGCTTGCCGCGAGGCCGTGGCGCACCTCGGCGGCACGGATACAGTGGACGTGGACGTTTTCGGGCACGGCGCGGGTCTTCCCGGCCCCCTGCGCGACGCTCGTGGCGATCACGATCACGCAGTCAAAGGCCTTTGCGAGAATCGGGACCTCGTCCTCGATAAATTCTTCCCCCTGGCCGAAGGGGTATGTTTTGGTCAGCATGACCAGACAATTTTTCATGTCTTGCCTCCTGAAAAACATGGGGTCCCGTCTGCTTTGCGGCGGGGAAACCCAAGAGTTTCCGGTCCGTTTGGACAAAATAAGCATAGCACAGCCGCCGCCTAAATGCAAGGCGTGTGGGGAAAAGGGCAGAATTTTTGTGCGATTTTGCGGCCCGCCTTGTATTGCCGGCCCTAAAATGCTATAATAAAGCCGGTTTCGCGGCGGGGTTCGCCGCAAAAAAGCCGGCGGCGGGGGCCGCCCCTTTAAAGGAGATGAGCGCTTGCAGCTTTCCATTGTCGTGCCCGTATACGGGGCACAGGCGTATCTGCGCCAGTGCGTAGAGAGTATTTTAAACCAGCCTTTTTCGGACTTTGAGCTTTTGCTCGTAAACGACGCTTCCCCGGACAAGTCTCTGGAGATCGCCCACGACTACGAGCGCCGCGACCCGCGGGTCACGGTGTACGATAAGCCGCACAGCGGTTTGGGGCTGACGCGCAATTTCGGCGCCCAGCGCGCGCGGGGCGACTACCTTTTGTTCGTCGACGCCGACGACTGGATGGAGCCGGACGCTTTAGGCGAAGTGGTCGAGGCGGCGCAGCAGGACGGGGCGGATTTGACGGTCTTTAATTTTATCCGCGAAAACGAGGCGGAAGGCGTGCACCGCCGCTGCGAACTTCCCATCGAATGCCCTACCTCGGACCCGAAGGTAAACGAGAAGGTATTAGAAGAATTGGTCGGCCCGGACCCGGCCGATTCCCCTTGGCGGCATGTGGACATGCTCGGCAGCGCGTGGCGGCGGCTGTACCGGCGCGAATGGTTTTTCGAGGCGGGCCTTTCCTATCCCGACGAGGAGAAGGTCATGCTCGAGGACCTGCCCGTGAGCATCCGCGCGCATGTGTGCGCAAACCGCACGCTCTTTTTAAAGACGGCCTTAATCCATTACCGCTATAACCCGAATTCCCTGAGCACGCGCTACCGCGCCGGGCGCATGGAGAAGCTCGACGGCTGCTACCATCTGATCGAGTCGTTTTTGCGCGAAGAGCACATCTACGCGCCGCTCGAGCAGCGGCATCTCGCGTGGTATCTGCGCCAGGCGGCGCACAGCTCGCTTGTCAACGTGTTCCATCCCGGCAACCCGAAGGACCTGCAGGGGAAACGCGAGGAGGTGCGCGCCATTTTGCGCAGCCCGCAGCTCGGCCGCGCCGCGGCGAGCAATTACTTTAAAAACGGCACGCGCGCCGACCGGATGATCCGCGCCGTGCTGCACACGCGGTCCGTGCCGCTTGTGATGCTGTTTTACAGCCAGTACGCGAAGCGCCTGCAGAAAAATCTCGACAAACAGTAAGGGGAGCGCCATGGCCAAAAAGAAAATCCTGTTTTGCAATTACAGCCTGCACAGCGGCGGCATCGAGAAAAGCCTCGTGACGCTGTTATCGCTGTTTGACTACACGCGCTACGACGTGGATCTGCAGCTTTTCGCAAACGACGGCCTGTTTCTGCCGCGCGTGCCGGAAAAGGTCCATCTGCTGCCGCCGCTTTTTCCGCAGGTCTATAAGCGCAACATCCGCGAAGCCCTGCCGGCTTTGTTAAAGCAGGGGCAGTGGAAGACGGCCTTCTGCCGCGCGCGGGTCACGCTCGCGGGCCTGCACGGCACGATGGGCGAGCGCCTCGGCAAGATGTGGAAGGCCGAGCGCCGCGCCGTGCGCGGAAACCCGAATGTCTACGACGCGGCGGTCGCCTACATGGAGGGCCAGCCGATCTATTACTGTGTCGACTTCGTGAAGGCCAAGCGGAAAATCGGGTTTATCCACGGCGATTACACGGCGATGGGCCTTTATCGGGCGTTTGACGCGCCGTATTTTCAGAAACTCGACGCGGTCTGCACGGTGTCCGAATCGTGCAGGGAGGCGTTAATCGCGAATTTCCCGCAAATGCGCGAGAAATTCCACGTACAATATAATCTGCTCTCGCCGCCGCTTCTGCGCGGGATGGCGGAGGAAACCCCGGACTTCGGCGACGATTTTTCCGGCCTGCGCGTGCTCTCAATCGCGCGGCTTTCCGAGCAGAAGGGCTTAGACCTCGCGATGCCGGCCGTCGCGGCGCTGCGCCGGGCGGGGCTTTCGTTTCGCTGGTACATTATCGGCGTCGGCCCCGAGGAGGCCGCGCTGCGGGCGCAGGCGGAAAGCCTCGGGATTTCAAAAGACGTCGTGTTCTTAGGCGAGCGCGCGAACCCGTACCCGTACCTGCGCGCGTGCGACGTTTACTTGCAGCCGTCGCGCTTTGAGGGGAAGAGCATTGCCGTCGACGAGGCGATGGCGCTTTGCAAGCCCATCCTTTTGACGGATTTTTCGACGGCCAAGGACCAGATCGAAAACGAAAAGACGGGGCTGATTGTCCCGATGACCCCCGAAGGCATCGAACACGGCCTTTCGCGCCTTTTGCAGGACAAATCCCTGCGCGAACGGCTGCAGGAAACGCTTTCGCGGTGTGATTTATCGAATACAGAAGAAATCGAAAAGCTCTACGCGCTTTTGGAGGGCCCCGCCGCGGGGGCTCCGGCGCGAGGGCAGAAAGGGTGAAAAATTTGCTGCTTTCCGAACTGTTAAAAGGCATTCCCTGTGAGGTTATAGGGGAGACGGACCGCGAAGTGACGGGGCTTGTGTACGATTCCCGCAAGGTGCAGCCCGGCAGCGTTTTTCTGTGCTTAAAGGGCACCAATTTAGACAGCCACCAGTTTGCCGGCGCCGCCGCGGCCGCGGGGGCCGCCGCCGTCGTCGTGCAGCAGGATATCGAGCCGGTACCCTGCGCGGTCGTGCGGGTCAAGGATACGCGCGAGGCGCTCGCGTCGCTTTCGGCCGCGTGGTTCGGCCATCCGGCCGAAGCGCTTACGGTCGTCGGCGTGACCGGCACGAAGGGGAAGACGACCACGACGTATATGATCCGCTCCATTTTGGAGGCCGCGGGGATCAAAACCGGCATCATCGGCACGATCGGCACGGTCATCGGCGACACGATGACGCCGAACGCGAACACGACGCCCGAATCTTTTGAAATCCAGAAGGCCATGCGCGAGATGGCCGACGCCGGCTGCAAGGCGTGCGTGCTCGAGGCGAGCTCGATTGGCCTGCGCGACCACCGCGTCGACGGCTTTACGTTCAACATCGGCCTGTTTACGAATTTCAGCGAGGACCATATCGGCGGCGTCGAGCACAAGGACATGGCCGAATACATGGCGTGCAAGGCGATGCTGTTCCAGAAGTCGCGGCTTGGGATTATCAACCTCGACGACCCGAACTGGGAAGGCATTGTCAAAGGCCACACGTGCCCGCTTGTCTTCTACGGCTTTTCGAAGGATGCGGCGTTCCGCGCGGAAAACGACGCGCTGTTAAGCCGGCCGGGGTATTTGGGCGTCGCGTTTGACGTCCATTCGGCGCCGTATCACGGCCGCGTCGAGGTCGATATCCCGGGCCATTTTAACGTATATAACGCGCTGGGCGCGATTGCCGTGTGCGCGCAGTTCGGTGTCCCGATGGAAGCGGTCTTAAAGGGCCTCGACACGGTCAAGGTCAAGGGCCGCGTCGAGCGCGTGCCGGTGCCGGGGCCGTATACGCTGTTAATCGACTACGCCCACAACGCCGTGAGCATGGAGAACATCCTCTCGACTTTGCGCGCCTACCACCCGAAGCGTTTAATCTGCCTGTTCGGCGCGGGCGGCAACCGCCCGAAGGTCCGCCGCTACGAGATGGGCGAGATTTCCGGCCGCATGGCCGACCTCTCCGTCGTCACGGAGGACAATTCCCGCTTTGAGAGCGTCCACGACATCATCGCGGACATCGAAGTCGGGCTCAATAAGACCGAGGGCAGCTACCTTGTCATCCCGAACCGCCGCAAGGCGATCCGCTGGTGCATCGAAAACGCGAAGCCCGGCGATGTGATCGTCCTGGCCGGCAAGGGCCACGAGGACTATCAGGAAATCAAGGGCGTCAAGTATCACATGGACGAGCGCGAAATCGTGCGCGACGTGCTTTCGGATCTCGCAAAAAACGAGCCCGCGCCCTTTACAAACCCAGAAAAATGATGTATCCTGTAAGAAATTTATGTAAATCGATTATGTAAACTCGCAGAATACGTCCGAATCAACCCGGCGCCGCAGATTCTGCCGCGCCGTTTTTTGTGCGCAGGATGCGATGAAAATAGGAGGAATCCGAGATGCTGATGACCGTTTCTGAAATTGTGAAGGCCTGCGGGGGCAAGCTGCTCTGCGGCGACCCGAAAACGCAGGTCACGCAGGTGACGACGGACAGCCGCCAGGTGGAGCCGGGCGCCTTGTTTGTGCCGATCCGCGGGGAGCGCGTGGACGCGCATCTGTTTATCCCCGCCACGCTCGAAGCGGGCGCCGCGGCGGTTTTGACGCAGGAACACACCGCGATGCAGGACACCCACGCGTGGATTGCCGTCGAGGACACCGAAAAGGCGCTGCAGGCGCTCGCGAAGGCGTACCGCGCGCGGTTTTCAATCCCGATTGTCGGCATCACGGGCAGCGTCGGGAAGACGACGACGAAGGAAATGGTCGCCCTGGCCCTTTCGGCGGGCAAGCGCGTCATGAAGACGCAGGGCAACCAGAACAGCCAGATCGGCGTACCGCTGACGATGTTCCAGCTCGACGAGACCGTCGAGGCGGCCGTCGTGGAGATGGGCATGAGCCAGTTCGGCGAGATGGCAAGGCTTGCGGACATCGTGGCGCCGCAGTACGCCGTGATGACGAACATCGGCATTTCGCACATCGAAAACCTCCATACGCAGGAGAATATCCTGCGCGAGAAGGCGCATATCCTAGACAAATTCGGCCCGGATTCCGCCGTCGTGTTAAACGGCGAAGACCAGATGCTGCGCGAACTCCCGGCGCAGCTGCCCTACCGCGCGGTGCTCGTCGGCCTGCACAGCACGTGCGACTACTACGCGCGCGACCTTGTAATGAACGAGGACGGCATGGACTTTGTCGCGTACTGCCCCGGCGTCCGTGTGCCGGTCCATCTGCCGGTTTTCGGGGAGTACCAGGTCATTAACGCTTTGTCGGCCCTCGCGATGGCGGACCTCTTGCATGTAGACCTAAGGGCGGCCGCCGCGCGGCTTTCGTCGTACCAGCCGCTGGCCATGCGCCAGCAGGTCTACCGCTTCGGCGGCATCACGCTGATCGACGACTCCTACAACGCGAGCCCCGACGCGATGCGCGGCAGCGTCGATGTGCTGTGCGCCTACCCGGGCCGCCACATTGCCGTGCTCGCGGATATGCTCGAGCTCGGGGAATTTTCCCACGCGGCGCACGTCTCCTGCGGCGAACACGCGGCGAAGGCCGGCGTCGATGTGCTCGTGACCGTCGGCCCGCAGGCGGCTGCCATCGAGGAGGGCGCCAAACACGTCGCCCCGGACCTTTCGTGCCGCCATTTTACGGAAAATGAACCCGCCGCCGCTTACCTTGAGAGCCTTCTGACGCCCGGCGACGTCGTGCTCGTCAAGGGCTCCCGCGGGATGCATATGGACGAAATTGTGAGCAAATTGCTGGCACTTTGAGCCGCCCCGTCTGAAAATCTAGGTGAAACCGCCGCTTTTTTCGGTTTTTCCTTGCTTTTTCACGCCGCCTGTGTTAAGATGTAACCGGATTGTAACGATTGTAATGATTTCGTAATGCTTTCGGTTGCATCCGGCGTGAAGGAGGAGTCAAAGATGAAGAAGGCAAAACGGTTTGGGCGTGTGCGCGTGCTTTTGGCGGCGGCCGCGGGGGTCCTGGCATTCCCGCTGCCGGCGGCAGCGGCGGACGGTGCGGCGGCCAACACGCCGGAAAACTTTCTGGGCTTTTTGCTCGTGCTGTTAGTCGGGATCGCCGCGGGGGCCGTCACGCTGTTTTACCGGCCGCGCCACCGCCGCCCGAGCCTGCCGGTCGATTTCGGCAGCTCCCACCGCGACGAGGCGTTTGACCCGTTCCACTGAATTTTAAAAATAAGTCTTTTTTTCATAAAAACGCGCAAAATACACTCGATCAATGGATAGATCCGCTGAACACTGAAACCGTACATACAAAAGAGGATCTGCAAAGATCTGGAGAAGCCGCTCCTTTTCAAGTGGGAAAAGGGCGGCTTTTCCTTTTGCTTTCTTTTTCTAATCCTGCCGGTTGGAAATCGGGGCGCGGGCCCGCCGGCGGCGCAAAAACGGTCTTTCCGCGGCGCATTTCGCTCCAAAATGCAGAAAGCGCGCTTCTATTTTCCAAATATAAAAGCCTTCTCCCGTGGCAAAGTAACGGCGCGGGAAGGAGGTGAACCATTTGAAAAGACGCGCAGGACGTTTTTTAACGGCAGTCCTCTGCTGTGTGCTGGCGCTGCCGCTTGCCGGCGTGGTGGAGCGGCCCGCCGAAGTGCCGGCCGCCGCGCAGCAGATGCCGCAGGTGCTCGTCAGCGGGCAGCCTTTTGGATTGAAGCTCTTTACAGACGGCGTGGTCGTCGTCGGGACCGCGCAGGTCACGACGCAGGCGGGGCTCCTCGACCCCGCGGGCGAAGCGGGGATACAGGTCGGCGACGTGATCGAGGCCGTCGACGGCACAGAGGTTTCAAGCAACAGCGAGATTGCCGCCTGCATCGAGCACAGCGGCGGGGCGGCGCTGTCCCTCTCCGTGCGCCGCGGCGAACAGGCCCTTTCCCTTTCCTTGACGCCCGTCGCGAGCGGCGGCGTGTGGCGCGCCGGCCTTTGGGTGCGCGACAGTGCCGCCGGCGTGGGGACGCTGACCTTTTACGACCCGCAGACCGGCGGCTTCGCGGGCCTCGGCCACGGCGTGACGGACCCGGACACCGGCGCCCTCGTCCCGCTCGGCGAAGGGGACATCGTGCCGGTCACGGTGCACGGGTTCCAAAAAGGGGTCAGCGGCACGCCCGGGGAACTGCACGGCTATTTTTCGTCGGACACGCCGCTGGGCGATTTGCTGGCGAATACGGCCCAGGGGGTGTACGGGACCGCCGCCGCGCCGCTTTCCGGCACGCAGATGGAGGTCTGCCCCGCCGCGGACGTGCACACGGGTCCGGTGCAGATCCTGTGTACGCTCGAAGGCAGCGAACCCGCCTTTTACGACGCGCGGATTGATCTGGTCGATTTGTATTCCGCCGAAAGCCGGAACCTGGTGCTGCGCATTACCGACGAGAAGCTCTTAAAAGAGGCCGGCGGCATTTTGCAGGGCATGTCCGGCAGCCCAATCGTGCAGGACGGGCGCCTGGTCGGCGCCGTTACGCATGTGTTCGTCAGCGACCCGAAACGCGGATATGGCATTTTGGCGGCGTATATGGTCAAAAATGAAATGGCTTTGACGCATCCAGCTGCGGCCTGACGGTTTCCTTTCTTGATTTTTCCCCGAAAACTTGAAAAAATCAAAATCTTGTATTGCCATTTGACCCAATATATGGTAATATATTCGCAGAGATTCACTAAGGGGGACTAAATATGGAAAACAGCGTCAGACTTATGATTGCAAATGACAACCCGGATTATCAAAGAGAAAACGCCGCCATTTTCGAGGAAAACGGTGTGCGCGTCACCTATACGCCAAAAGACGGGAACCTCCTTTTGGAGCATATCCGCAGCCAGAAACCGGACGCCGTTTTGGCGCCGATCTTTATGCCGGGGCTCGACGCGGTCGGCGTGCTGCATACGCTGCGGGAGGAGGGGGCGGCCCTTCCGCTGTTTATCGTCGAGAGCAATTTTACAAGCCCGACTTTGGAGCGCGAGGTCCTTTCGGCGGGCGCGGGCTATTTTGCGATTCAGCCCTACCCGACGAAAGCGCTGATCGACCGCATCCGCCAGCTGCAGAGCGCGGAAAAGCCGATGCCGGCGCCGGGCGATTCCCTGGAGGTGCAGGTCACGGAGATTCTGCACCAGATCGGCGTGCCCGCGCACATCAAGGGCTACCACTACCTGCGCGACTCGATTTTAATGGCGATTGAGGACCCGGATATCATCAACGCCGTCACAAAGCGGCTCTACCCGGGCGTCGCCAAGAAGTACGAGACGACGCCTTCGCGCGTCGAGCGCGCGATCCGCCACGCGATTGAGGTCGCGTGGGACCGCGGGGATGTGGATGTGCTCAATTCCTATTTCGGCTATACGATCCACAACACGCGCGGCAAGCCGACAAATTCGGAATTTATCGCGATGATCTCCGACCGCCTGCGCCTGCACATGCGCACGGCCGGTTAAGCCCCGCGCCCGGCGTTCCGAAGGCCCGCTTTCCGGCCCCGTCTCCTTACCTGGAGGGGTCCGGAAGGCGGGCCTTTTGGCGCTTTGCGCGTTTGCGGGAAGGCAGCGGAAACTTTTGACAGGGGTTTGACACGCTATGGGGATTCCAGTATAATAAAAAAATAATGCAGGAAAACGGTGCGCGGCCCGGCCGCCTTCCCGCCGGCCGGCGGCGAAAGCGGGGGCGCGCCGCGAAAAGGGAGGAATCCGCATGAATAGTGACGCAATCCGGAAAGACGTGCCCAAGCGTGCGCTGCTGCACGCGCTGGGGCTGACGAATGAGGAGATCGACCGGCCGTTGATCGGCGTGGTCAGTTCGTATAATGAAGTTGTGCCCGGCCACATGAATATCGACAAGGTCGTGCAGGCGGTGAAGACCGGCGTTTCGATGGCGGGCGGCACGCCGCTTGTGTTCCCGGCCATTGCCGTGTGCGACGGCCTCGCGATGGGCCACCGCGGCATGAAGTACAGCCTCGTCACGCGCGAGCTGATCGCGGATTCGACCGAGGCCATGGCGATCGCGCACGCGTTCGACGCGCTCGTGCTCGTGCCGAACTGCGACAAAAACGTGCCGGGCCTTTTGATGGCGGCGGCGCGGTTAAACCTGCCGGCCATCTTTGTCAGCGGCGGCCCGATGCTCGCCGGGCGCGTGCACGGGCAGAAGACGAGCTTCTCGAGCGCGAGCGAGGCCGTCGGCGCGTACGCGGCCGGGAAGATCGACAAGGAAACGCTCGACGAGTACGAGTGCAACACGTGCCCGACGTGCGGCTCCTGCTCGGGCATGTATACGGCAAATTCGATGAACTGCTTGACGGAAGTGCTCGGCATGGGCTTACAGGGCAACGGCACGATCCCGGCCGTCTATTCGGCGCGCCTGCAGCTTGCGAAGCGGGCCGGTATGCAGGTCATGGAGCTTTTAAAGAAAAATATCCGCCCGCGCGATATTCTGACGAAAGAGGCGTTCGAAAACGCGTTGACCGTCGATATGGCGTTGGGCTGCAGCACGAATTCGGCGCTGCATCTGCCCGCGATCGCGCACGAGTGCGGCATCACATTAAATCTCGACATTATAAACGAAATCTCCGCGCGCACGCCGAACGTGTGCCACCTCGCGCCGGCCGGCCGCACGTACATCGAGGACTTGAATGAGGCCGGCGGCGTCTACGCCGTGATGAACGAATTGGCCGAGGCGGGCCTTTTGCACACGGATGTGCTCACGTGCACGGGCAAGACCGTCGGCGAGAACATCGCGGGCTGTGTCAACAAAAACCCCGACGTGATCCGCCCGCTTTCGAACCCCTACAGCAAGACCGGCGGCATCGCCGTGCTGCGCGGGAACTTAGCCCCCGACGGCTGCGTCGTCAAGCGCAGCGCCGTTTCGGACGCGATGCAGCACCATGTGGGCCCGGCGCGCGTGTTCGAGAGCGAGGAGGACGCGATGCAGGCGATTCTCGGCGGCAGCATCCATCCGAACGACGTTGTCGTCATCCGCTACGAGGGCCCGAAGGGCGGCCCCGGCATGCGCGAGATGCTCAACCCGACCTCGGCGATTATGGGCTGCGGCTTAGGCGAGAGCGTCGCGCTGATTACGGACGGGCGCTTCTCCGGCGCGACGCGCGGCGCGGCCATCGGCCACATTTCACCGGAAGCGGCCGTCGGCGGCCCGATTGCGCTCGTACAAGAGGGCGACGAGATCGAGATCGACATCCCCAATAACGCGATTACGCTGCACGTCTCCGACGAGGAGCTCGCCGCCCGCAAGGCCGTTTGGCAGCCGAAAAAGCAGGCGGTCACGGGGTACCTTGCGCGCTATGCGAAGCTCGTGACGTCCGGCGCGCAGGGGGCTGTGCTGGAAATCTGAATGCCCCGCAGGATTCTTTGGCGGAAAGGAGGGCGCCGTATCGATGGCGGATTCCAACATTACAAAAAAGGCGTTGGCCGATGCGATGAAATCCCTGATGGCGGAGAAGCCGTTTGCCAAAATCAGCATCAGCGACATCTGTACGCGCTGCTCGATGAACCGCCAGAGCTTTTATTACCATTTCCGGGATAAATATGACCTCGTCAACTGGATTTTCTACACGGAGCTGATTGAGAACCTGCAGAGCCAGGATTTGCAGAACCTCGACGGCTGGTCGCTTTTGGAGCAGGTCGCGCGCTATTTTTACGACAACCGCCCGTTTTACGCGAACGCCTTGCAGGTGACGGGGCAGAACTCGTTTACGGATTATTTCGCGGAGGTGCTGCGCGCGATTGTCGAGCCGTATTTTGAGGAATTGTTCAGCGAGGACGAGAAACATATTTCGTTTTATTCCCAGATCTTTACGGATGCCTGCCGCGTCGTGATTGTGCGCTGGCTTTTAAACGAGGAGGATATCCCGCCCGGCGAGTTCGTGGGCCTCGTGCGCCACGCGGTGGTGCGCCTCGCGGAATGTGTCATGCAGGAGGAACAGGGGGGAGCCGGCGGACCGGACGCCCCCGCCTGATCAAGGCCTTTTTTCGAAAGCCGCGGCTCCCCGGAGCCCGCGGCTTTCGCTTTGCGGCGGCGCGCTTGACAAGGCCGGAAGGTAGGCGATATAATAAAAAAGATTAGAACCTGTCCGGTAAAGAAAAAGACTGTGGATTTGGAGGAAGTTATGGCGACAAAATATATTTTTGTGACCGGCGGCGTGGTTTCCGGCTTGGGCAAGGGCATCACGGCGGCATCGTTGGGGCGCCTGCTGAAGGCGCGCGGCCTGCGCGTGACGATGCAGAAGTTTGACCCGTACCTGAATGTGGACCCCGGCACGATGAACCCGTTCCAGCACGGCGAGGTCTTCGTGACCGACGACGGCGCGGAGACGGACCTGGATTTGGGGCATTACGAGCGCTTTATCGACGAGAGCCTTTCCCAGAACAGCAACGTCACCTCCGGCCGCATTTACTGGAACGTCATCCGCAAGGAGCGCAACGGCGACTACGGCGGCGGCACCGTGCAGGTCATCCCGCACATCACAAACGAGATCAAGGAGCGCATCGCCGCGGAAAAGGACAACGTCGACGTCTCGATCATCGAGGTCGGCGGCACGGTCGGCGACATCGAGAGCCAGCCGTTTTTGGAGGCCATGCGCCAGTTCGCGACGGAGGAAGGCCGCGAAAACTGCCTGTTTATCCACGTCACGCTCGTGCCGTACTTAAACTGCTCGCATGAGCACAAGTCAAAGCCCACCCAGCACAGCGTCAAGGAGCTTTTGAGCATCGGCATCCAGCCGGATATCATCGTGCTGCGCTCGGAAAAGCCGCTGCCCGATGACATTAAGCAGAAGATCGCCCTGTTCTGCAACGTGCGCCCGGAATGCGTCATCGAAAACCTCGACCTGCCCCTGCTTTACCAGGTGCCGCTCGCGCTGCGCGAGGAGCGCTTGGACAGCATCGTCTGCCGCCGCTTCGGCCTCGACACGCCCGGCCCTGACCTCGCGGACTGGATTGCGATGGTCAATACGGCGATGTCCTTGACCGACAGCGTGACGATTGCGCTGGTCGGGAAATACGTCGAGCTGCACGACGCGTATTTGAGCGTCGCGGAGGCGCTCACGCACGGCGGCTTCGGCAACAAAGTCAAGGTCAACATCCGCTGGGTCGATTCGGAAAAGATTACGCCCGAAAACGTCGGCGAGGTGCTCGCGGGCGTCGACGGCGTCCTGGTGCCCGGCGGCTTCGGCCAGCGCGGCATCGAGGGCATGATCGACGCGATCCGCTGGGCGCGCGAGAACCGGGTGCCGTTTTTGGGCATCTGCCTCGGTATGCAGCTCGCAATCGTCGAGTACGCGCGCCATGTGGTGGGGTATGCGGACGCGAATTCCGCGGAATTTGACCCGCAGAGCACGCACCATGTGATTGACCTGATGCCCGAGCAGAAGGACGTTGAGCAGCTCGGCGGCACGATGCGCCTGGGCAAATACCCGTGCAAGCTGACGGAGGGCACGCTCGCGTGGAAGCTCTATCACGGCGAGCCGCTGATCTATGAGCGCCACCGCCACCGCTATGAGGTCAACAACGAATACCGCAGCCAGCTCGAAGCGGCCGGCCTCGTCTTTGCGGGCCGCAGCCCGGACGACCGGATCGTCGAGATGATGGAACTGCCCGGCCACCCGTACTTCATCGGCAGCCAGGGCCATCCGGAGTTTAAGTCCCGCCCGAACCGCCCGCACCCGCTGTTCCAGGGGCTTGTCGCCGCGGCAAAGGCGTATAAGGCCTTGCGGGAAGCGGAATAACGTAAAACATGCATAAACGGCAGCGCGGTTTCCCGCGGGCCGGTTTTCAAAAAAAGGCACACATCCGAGCCGTTTCGGAGGTGTGCCTTTTTGTTATGCATTTTTAAGGAGTTTCGGGGGAGCCCCGTTTTGCTCCATCGTGTCGATGTGCATGCGCACGACGTGAAAATGGTGGCGGATGGCGAGCGTGAGCAGCACCGCGTCGTGCTCGAGGAACGCCTGGGCGATCTCCTCGTGCGCGTACTGCAGCTGGGAGGCCCGGTTCGGGTCGCGCAGGATGCGCTGCCGCGTGTTCGTGATAAAGCGGTCAATCGTCGAGGAGAGGGCCTTTAGGATCTGGAGGATCAGTTCGTTGCCGGCAATCTCCGCGATGCGGTCGTGAAACTGCTTGTCGAGATGCGCGGCGGTGTGCAGCGGCTCTTTCGGAATCCGCTGCGCCGTCTGCATGAGCTGCCGGGCCTGTTCGTCCGTGATGCGTGCAAGCGCCAATTCGGCGGCCTCCTGCTCCAGGCCGGCGCGCAGGTCGGTCAGCTGCCGGTAATCCATGCGGCGCAGGATCATCAGCATCTCCAGCGAATCCTGCAGGTTCTGCTGCAGGTCGCAGCACAGAAAATTCCCGGCCCCCTGGCTGCTGCGCAGAAACCCCATGTGCTCGATTTGCCGGATCGCCTCCCGCACCGAGTTGCGGCTGATGCCGAGCGTCTCCGCCAGCTCGCGTTCCGGCGGCAGCGGGTCGCCCAGCACGAGGGCCCCGCTTAAAAGCCCCTCCTTCAAATAGGCGAGCACGCGCTGGTATGGTTTTGTCTGTTCCAAGATTCGAAAGCCCTCCTTGCCGGCCTTCAAAAGGCCGTTTTCCTTTTCAGACTATACCATAAAAACTGCTTTTGCGCAATTGACGTGTGCTGGAAAACGTGGGGGATTATCAGGAAAAAGATTTGAAAAAAGAGGAAACGCGTGGCCCTACCAAAAAGTTGCACAAAAATGTTTTTGTATCTTTAGAACCTCTCACAAATGCTAGAGTTTTGCAAACTTTTTCTTGACTTTTTAATAACATGCGCATAAGATGGAAGAAGAAAAGCTGATAAAATCATCAGGATAGGCAATCCCGAGAAAATTGGTAGAACCAATTTTCGTCGATTCGACTCTATAGATCTACTGGAACCCCCCTCACAGAAAGGAAGCGTGTATTGTGGAATTTTTGAACTTCATCTTAGGGCTGCTGCCTATCCTGTGGCTTGCTGTCGCGCTGACCGCGCTGAAGATGCCAGCCTACAAGGCCTGCCCGATCGCTTTGGTCATCGCCATCGTACTGGCGCTGGCAAAGTGGCAGGATTCGGCCGTGAGCGTCGCGACGGGCGCGCTCGACGGCGCGATTATGGCGCTGTGGCCGATCTCGCTGGTCATCGTGGCGGCCATCTTTACGTATAATCTCTGCGTAAAGACCGGCGCGATGGACTGCATCAAGGACATGCTCACGAGCATTTCGAACGACCGGCGCGTGCTGGCGCTGATTTTAGGCTGGGGCTTCGGCGGCTTCATGGAAGGCATGGCCGGCTTCGGCACGGCCGTTGCGATCCCGGCGAGCATTCTCGTCGGCCTGGGCTTTAACCCGGTGCTCGCGGCCGTGGCGTGCCTTGTGGCAAACGCGACGCCGACGGCATTCGGCTCGATCGGCATCCCGACGACGACGGCGGCGAGCCTGACGGGCATCCCGTCCGGGGAGCTGGCCGGTGTTGTGATGCTGCAGATGTGCCTATTGGTATTCATCACGCCGTTTTTCATGACGCTGATGGTCGGCGGCGGCTTCAAGGGCATGAAGGGCGCCTGGGGCGTCACGCTCGTGTCGGCGCTGTCGTTTGTGGTGCCGCAGTTCTTGACGGCCATGCTCATCGGTGCGGAACTGCCCAATGTCATCGCTTCCATCGTCTGCATGGTGGCCACGGGCTTCTATGCGAAGAAGTTCATGAAGAAGACGGACCCGAAGTTTGCGGTTGTCAAAGAAGAGGGGGCAGCGGCCGAGGCCGCCAAGAAACCGCAGATGGGAAAGCTGCGCGCCTGGTCGCCGTTTATTCTGATTTTTGTGCTCTTGCTCGTCACGTCGAGCATTGTGGCGCCGGTACATAACCTGCTCGCGCAGGCGTCTACGACCGTCCAGATCTACGCGGGCGGCCCGAACGCGGAGGCCACGACGCAGACGTTTAACTGGATCCTCGCGCCCGGCGTGCTGATCTTTATCTCCGCGTTTGTCGGCGGCCTCATTCAGAAGGCAAGCTGGAAGACGATGGGCGGCGTGCTCTGGGCTTCGTTGAAGCAGATGTCGAAAACAATCCTGACGCTCGTGTGCATCCTCGCGGCGGCCAAGATTATGGGCTATGCGGGCATGACGGCGAGCATCGCCGAGTTCCTGGCCCTCTCCGGCGTGGCGTATCCGCTGTTTGCGCCGTTGATCGGCTCGATCGGCACGTTCGTCACGGGCAGCGCGACGAGCTCTTCGGTGCTCTTTGCGAACCTCCAGGCGGCCGCGGCCGAAAGCCTCTCGATCAGCCCCGTTTGGCTCGTTGCGGCCAACGGCATCGGCGCGACGGCCGGCAAAATCCTTTCGCCGCAGAGCATCACGATTGCGACGGCTTCCACCGGCACGGTCGGCGACGAGAGCAAGATCATGCGCAAGGCCGCACCGTATTACGTCATCTTCGTTGTGGCGTTCGGCGTGATCGCCCTGCTGGGCCAGCCGCTGATGGCCCTGTTCGGATAAGCCCCGGATGGGTCCTTTGAAACGATTTCTCTCGTTTGATTTTTAGAAATTTGATTTTTAGAAGATACAGACCGATTTTCGATTCCAAAAAGGAGGCTCTTTCATGGCTACGTTTCATCTGCCCTTTGGCACTGGGAAACTCGAGGCCGAGATCCCGGACGCGCGCTTAGCCGGCGTCCTGCAGTCCAAAGCGCACGACTTCCACCCGGAAGCCGGCGAAAGTGCGCTCGTGCGCGCGGCGCTCGCGAACCCGATCGCTTCCCCGCCGCTGCATGAACTGGTGCGCGGGAAGAACAACATCGTCATCATCAGCAGCGACCACACCCGCCCGGTCCCGAGCAAGGTGATCCTGCCCGAGATGGTGCGCGAGATCCGCGAAGGCAACCCGGACGCCCACATCACGGTGCTGCTCGCGACGGGCTTCCACCGCCTGACCACCGAGGCCGAGATGCTGCAGAAGTACGGCGAGGAGCTCTACTACCACAGCGGCCTAAACTTCGTCGTCCACGACAGCGCGGACAGCGAAAACATGGTCCATCTGGGCACGCTCCCGTCCGGCGGCGCTCTGTACATTAACCGCATCGCGGCAGAGGCCGACCTGCTTTTGAGCGAAGGCTTTATCGAGCCCCACTTCTTCGCGGGCTTCTCCGGCGGCCGCAAGAGCGTCCTGCCCGGCGTTTCCAGCCGCACGACGGTTATGGCGAACCACTGCTCCGCCTTTATCGCGAGCCCCTTTGCCCGCACCGGCATCCTCGAAGGCAACCCGATCCACAAGGATATGGTTTGGGCAGCCCGCCGGGCCGGCCTCGCGTTCATCGTCAACGTCGTCATCGACGCGGACAAGAAGGTCATCGCCGCGTTTGCGGGCGACCTCGAGAAGGCGCATGAAAAGGGCTGCGCGTTCTGCGATTCCCTGGCCGGCGTCGACGCGGTGCCCGCACCGATCGTCGTCTCGACGAACGGCGGCTACCCGCTCGACCAGAACATTTACCAGTCCGTCAAGGGCATGACCGCGGCGGAAGCCACGTGCACGCCCGGCGGCGTCATCATCATGGTTTCGGCGTGCAGCGACGGCCACGGCGGCCAGTCTCTGTACGATACCTTCGCAAACGAGAAGGATAAACAGAAGATTATGGACCGCTTCCTCGCAACGCCGAGCGACCAGACCGTCCCCGACCAGTGGGAGGCACAGATCCTCTGCCGCATCCTTTTGCAGCATCCGGTCATCCTCGTCACGAAGGCGCCGAAGGAAATGGTCGAGGAAATGCAGATGAATTGGGCGCCCGATTTCGCCACGGCCCTGCAGATGGCGGACGACCTCGTCGGACAGAAGGATGCCCCCGTTACGGTGATTCCGGACGGTGTTTCCGTGATTGTGCGCCAGAAAAATTAAAAAAAGCAAGATTTTCATCCTTAATTTTTGCATATCGCGATTGAAATTTTCGATTCGATATAGTATGATATTTTACGTAAAGGAGTTTTCCCACTATGAAGCAGGTAACGTACGAAAAAGTAACACCTGAACTGATTGAGGAACTGAAGGCCATTGCACCCGGCCGCACGTACACGGGCAGCGACATCAATGATGACTATACCCGCGACGAAATGCCGATTTACGGCAGCGCGAAGCCGGATGTCGTCGTCGAAGCGCTGACGACCGAAGAGGTCGCGGCCGTTATGAAGCTGTGCAACGACCACCACATCCCCGTGGTGCCGCGCGGCGCCGGCACGGGCCTGACGGGCGCTGCCGTCGCAACGCATGGCGGCGTGATGCTCTCCACGACGCGCATGAATAAGATTCTCAGCTACGACACCGAGAACATGGTCGTGCGCGTGCAGGCGGGCGTCCTGCTCAACGACCTGGCTGAGGATGCTGCCAAGCAGGGATTCCTTTATCCGCCGGATCCGGGCGAGAAGTTTGCAACGCTCGGCGGCAACGTCTCGACGAACGCGGGCGGCATGCGTGCGGTCAAGTACGGCACGACGCGCGACTATGTGCGCGCGATGACGGTCGTCCTGCCGACCGGCGAGATCGTCCATGAGGGCGCTTCCGTCTCGAAGACGAGCTCCGGCTATTCGCTGTTGAACCTGATGATCGGCTCGGAAGGCACGCTGGGCATGATTACGGAATTGACGCTGAAGATCATCCCGATGCCGAAGGTCACAGTAAGCCTCGTGGTGCTCTATGAGAACCTCGACGAGTGCATCTCCACGGTGCCGAAGATCATGCGCGCAAACCTGCAGCCGCAGGCGGTCGAATTCATGGAGAAAGAGATCGTGCGCATGTCCGAGAAGTACATCGAGCGCAGCACGTTCCCGCAGAAGTACCAGGGCAAGGATATCAACGCCTATCTGCTTCTGACGTTTGACGGCGACGATGAGGACCAGGTCAACGAGACCCTCGAGCGCGCAAGCGAAGTCGTGCTCGAAGCCGGCGCACTCGACGTGCTCGTCGCGGACTCCCCGCAATTGAAGCGTGACGCATGGGCGGCCCGTTCGAGCTTCCTCGAGGCGATTTCCGCCCAGACGAAGCTGCTCGACGAGAGCGACGTCGTTGTTCCGGTCAATGAGATTGCGCATTACCTTGAATACATCAAGGAAATCTCCAAAAACTATGACTTTGAGGTCAAGAGCTTCGGCCACGCAGGCGACGGCAACCTGCATATCTATAACTGCTCCAACGACATGGACATTGAGGAATTCAAGCGCCAGGTCGACGACTTTATGGAGCATGCCTACAAGAAGGCAACCGAGCTCGGCGGCCAGATTTCCGGCGAGCACGGCATTGGCCACGGCAAGATGAAATACCTCGAAGAAATGGTTGGCCCGACGAATATGCGCTTGATGGAAGGGATTAAAGAGGTATTCGACCCGAACATGATCCTCAATCCTGGCAAAGTTTGTTACAAGCTGTAACGCTTGTTACATAAATACTTTACAAGACAAAGCAGGAGGAAACAAAAGATGGCATATCTGATTTCTGAAGAAGCACAAGACCTGTTGAGTGCTGTTAAGGATTTCTGCGACAGCGAAGTAAAGGAACAGTGCAAAGAGTACGACCGTTCCGGCGAGTGGCCGAAGGAAATGTATGACAAAGCAATCGAGATGCAGCTGACCATGCTCGAAGTGCCGGAGCAGTACGGCGGCATGGGCTTGAGCCGCGTTGACGTGGCTGCCCTCATCGAAGAGATGGCGAAGGCAGACGCCGGCTTTGCAACGACGATTTCCGCGAGCGGCCTGGGCATGAAGCCGGTCCTGATCGCTGGCAGCGAAGAGCAGAAGAAGCATGTCTGCGACCTGATCATGGGCGGCGGCTTTGGCGCATTCGCTCTGACCGAGCCGGGCGCAGGTTCCGATCCTTCCGCCGCGAAGACGACGGCAGTCAAGGATGGCGACAGTTATATCCTCAACGGCCGCAAGTGCTTCATCACGAACGGTGGCATTGCTTCCTTCTACTGCGTCGCTGCAATGACCGATAAGACGAAGGGCTCGAAGGGCATGTCCATGTTCCTGATCGACCGCGGCACGCCGGGCCTCTCCTCCGGCCACGAAGAGGACAAGATGGGCATCCGTCTTTCCAACACGTGCGACGTCGTCCTCGAGGACTGCCGTGTTCCCGCTTCCGCTCTGATCGGCGAAGAGGGCCAGGGCTTTAAGATCGCAATGGCAACGCTCGACCAGGCACGTGCATGGATGGGCTGCGTCGCGACCGGTATCGCCCAGCGCGGCATGGAAGAGGCTGTCGCTTACGGCAAGGAGCGCATCCAGTTCGGCAAGCCGATCCTGAAGAACCAGGCGCTGAAGTTCAAGGTTGCCGACATGAAGATCAAGATCGAGACGGCCCGCCAGATGGTCGCCTATGCACTGACGCTGATGGATCAGGGCAAGCCGCACACGACGGAAGCCGCTATCGCAAAGTGCTATGCTTCCGACATCGCGATGGAAGTTGCTTCCGAAGCAATCCAGATGTTCGGCGGCTACGGCTACACCCGCGAGTATCCGGTCGAGAAGCTGCTGCGTGACGCGAAGATCTTCCAGATCTTCGAGGGCACCAACGAGATCCAGCGCATCGTTATCTCGAACGCTGTCTGCGGCAAGTTCTAATTTGGTCATTTTCTAACGGATTGAAGAAGGCACGAAGGGGTGCACCCTTTCGCGCCTTCTTTTTTCATTTGACAGAAAAAACCACCATTTTATCCTGATTTTGCGCGAAAGGAGGGGCTTCATGGAACACGAACTGTCTTATTTTTCGAAACGGACGGGCTGGGAAATCCTCGGCGAAGGGCAGCCGGTGCGGCATGTGTCAAACGGCACGATGCTCTATTTCCAGGGCGAGGAAGGCAGCCAGTTTTACTACCTGAAGAAGGGCCGCGTGCGCATTTTCCTGCATTCGGACGACGGGGCGGAAAAGACGCTCGTCGTGCGCGAAAGCGGCGCGATCTTTGGGGAGGCAGCGTTCTTTGACGGGCAGCGGCGCATGAGCTCAGCGCGCGCCGTCACGGATTGTGAAGTGGTGGCGGTGGGCCGGGAGGAACTGCTGGAGATTTTCCGGCGGGAGCCGGGCTTTGCGATGCAGCTGCTGCAGTATCTCGCGAAAACCGTGCGCATGCTGTCGTCCCAGCTCGACACGATGTCCTTTTTGCCGGCGGACCGGCGCCTGGCCGGGGTTCTGGCCTCGCTGAGTGCGGAAAACGACGTGGTCCACGTTTCGCAGGAGGAGCTCGGGAGCCTGGCGGGGACGACGCGCGTCACGGTCAACCGTGCGCTGCAGGCGTTCCAGCACGCCGGCTGGGTGACGCTCGGCTACCGCAGCGTGTGCGTGTGCGACCGCACGGCTTTGGAAAAATACGCGAAAGTGGCGGAGTAAAGCGGCGTCCGCAAAAGATCAAAAAGAGAAAAAGAGATAACGAAAGGCGGCCTTGCGGGAGGATTTCCACAGGGCCGCCTTTTGGCGTTTGGCGCGTGCTTTGGGGTTATGCCTGCAGCGCGCGGAGGATTTCCCCGACGAACAGGATGTGGTAGTCGTGGTCGGGATACCAGGTGCCGTCGATCGTGCCGTCGAGAAGGCCCTTCGGGTCCATCGGCTGGCGGTAAAGCTTGCGGCAGACGAGCGTCAGGGACGCCTCGCGGAAGACCGGCGCCTGCGTGTCGGGCAGCAGGGTTAAACCCGCCTCGGCGATTTTCTGGTTCTCGCCGCCGGAATGGCTGCCGCAGTACTGCAGCGCCGCATGGTGCGCGGGATCAAAAAAACTCAAGGTGAAGGTTTCGTTTTGGTCGAGGAAACCGAGCGTGTGGCGCTGCGGGCGGATCACGCACGCGGCGACGTTCTTGCCCCACATCACACCCATGCCGCCCCAGCTGGCGGTCATCGCGTTGCAGCGCTCCGGCGTGCCGGCCGCGACGAGCATCCATTCCTTCCCGATTTTTTGGAACGGGTTGAGCGCGAGCGTTTCAATCTGGACTTCTTTCATAAGCGAAAACTCCTTTCCTGCGGCCTCCCGTCGTTTGGGAGGCGCGTCTTCTCTGTCATTATAGCACCTCTTTGTGTGCTTGGCGATGGTTTCTTTTTATATGCCCGCACGCAGAAAATTTTTGCGGGCAGCGGAAGTTCTTGCATCCTTCGGCCGCCGGGCCTTTGAAAATGGGCGGGATTTTTTGCGGGGGATGCACGAAACAATGGCGAAAATAGACGAGAAATTCTTTCTTCGTGCAGTTTCCTCGTGCGATTTTTCAAAGATTCACGGGAATGCAGAAAAAATCGAAGAAATATGAATATTTATGCATTTGGGGCTTGCTTTTTTGCATTTCCAGTGTATAATAGAACGTAGAAATCAATGCGAGTGCATTTAGAAAAACGGAGGCAGACAAAGTGATGGATAAATCCAAGATCAAAAAGGTCGTTTTGGCGTATTCGGGTGGTTTGGATACCTCGATCATTATTACGTGGCTGAAAGAACATTATAACAACTGCGAGGTCGTCGCCGTTGCGGCGGACGTCGGCCAGGGCGCGGGCGAGCTCGACGGCCTTGAGGAAAAGGCGAAGAATTCCGGCGCGAGCAAGCTCTACATCGCGGACCTCAAAAAGCAGTTTGTCGAGGATTACATCTGGCCGACGCTCAAGGCCGACGCCGTGTATGAGAATAAGTATCTGCTCGGCACGAGCTTTGCGCGCCCGCTGATCGCGAAGCGCTTGGTCGAAATCGCCGAAGCCGAGGGCGCGGACGCCATCTGCCACGGCTGCACGGGCAAGGGCAACGACCAGGTCCGCTTTGAATTGTCCATCAAGGCGTTTGCCCCGAACATGCCGATCATCGCGCCGTGGCGCGAGTGGGAGTTAAAGTCCCGCGACGAGGAGATCGACTACGCGCAGGCGCACAACATCCCGCTGAAGATTACGCGCGAGACGAACTACAGCAAGGACAAGAACCTGTGGCATCTGTCCCACGAGGGCCTCGACCTGGAGGACCCGAAAAACGAGCCGCAGTACAATAAGCCCGGTTTCCTGGAGCTCGGCGTTTCGCCCGAGCAGGCGCCCGACAAGGCGACGTACGTCACGATCCATTTCGAGAAGGGCATCCCGACGGCGCTCGACGGCCAGAAGCTGTGCGCGGTCGATCTTTTAAGCCAGCTCAATAAGCTCGGCGGCGAGAACGGCATCGGCATCGCGGACATCGTCGAAAACCGCTTGGTCGGCATGAAGAGCCGCGGCGTCTATGAGACCCCCGGCGGCACGATCCTCTACCATGCGCACAATAAGCTCGAGGAAATCTGCCTCGACAAGGACACGTACCACTATAAGCAGGGCGTGGCCGATAAGTTCGCCGAGCTCGTCTATGACGGCAAATGGTTTACGCCGCTGCGCGAGGCGCTCTCCGCGTTCGTCGACAGCACGCAGGAGCACGTCACGGGCGATGTGAAGCTCAAGCTCTACAAGGGCAACATCATCGACGCGGGCGTCGAGAGCCCGTACAGCCTCTACGACGAGGACATCGCGACGTTCAGCGAGGACGAGGTCTATAACCAGGCGGATTCGGCCGGGTTCATTAACCTGTTCGGCCTGCCGATCAAGGTGCAGGCGCAGAAGCGCTTGGCAAAGCAGAAGAAATAAGGAAGAAAACGGGATCCATCCCTAAGGTCCGTTGGAAAGTTGCAGAGGGCGGGTGCAGACCCGCCTTTTTGCGGTTGTAGGCGGGGAGGCGTTTGCGCCGCGGGCCGGGGGGATTTCCCGAACCTGATACAAAAGAGAGTGGTTTCATGAAAATCAAAGCGGGAGTCATCGGCGCGACCGGCTACGCGGGCGCGGAGCTGTGCCGCCTGCTTTCCCAGCATCCGGAGGCGGAGCTTTCCGCGATCAGCTCCGTGAGTTTTGAAGGGAAGAAGCTGTCGGATATTTATCCGTCGTATTACGGCCTGTGCGACCTCGTGCTGGGCAAGGCGGAGGATGTCATCGCGAAAAGCGACGTTGTGTTTGCGGCGCTGCCGCACGGCCTTTCGCAGGAGACGGCGAAGCAGTGCCTCGACGCGGGGAAGGTCTTTATCGACCTCGGCGCGGATTTCCGGTTAGAGCGCGCCGAAGACTATGAACAGTGGTACCAGAACACGTTTTTATACCCCGAGCTGCACGAGCAGGCCGTGTACGGCCTGCCGGAGCTGTTCCGCGACGAGATCCGCGGCAAGCGCCTCATCGCGAACCCCGGCTGCTACACGACGGCCGTGCCGCTCGCGCTCGTGCCGGCGCTGCGCGCGGGGCTCATCGAGAAGGACGGCATCCTCGCCGACTGCAAGTCGGGTGTCACGGGCGCCGGCCGCAAGATGACGCAGGACACGCATTACCCGGAATTAAACGAGGCCATGCACGCCTATAAGGTCGCGGGCCACCGCCACACCCCGGAAATCGAGCAGACGCTGCGGCGCGTGTGCGGCGAGGAGGTCAAGGTCGTGTTTACGCCGCACCTTCTGCCCGTCAACCGCGGCATCCTGGCGACGTGCTACGCGAAGGCAAAGCCCGGCGTCACGCTCGATAAGCTGCGCCGCGTCTATGAGGAAGCGTACGAAAACGAGACGTTTGTCCATCTTTTGCCGCCGGGACGCGAGGCCGACATCCACAACGTGCGCATGAGCAATTTCTGCGAGGTATCGCTCCATCTCGACACCCGCACGGGCACGTTCATCGCGGTCTCCGCGCTCGACAATATGGTCAAGGGCGCCGCGGGCCAGGCAATCCAGAATATGAACCTCGCCTGCGGGCTCTCGGAGACGGAGGGCCTCCTGATGTGGCCGCCGGCATTTTAAACCGCGCGGGAAAGGCAAAAGGCGTGCGAGCGCCGCAAGCGTGCAGGCAATCGCAAGATAGGAATCAAAACATAAAAATCGAAAAAGATAAAACGAAACACAGAGAAGCGGCAGGGCTTCGGCCGGTCCGCCTCCCAATGGAAAAGGAGAGTTCCCCAATGGAATGGATTGAAGGCGGCGTCTGTGCGCCGCAGGGGTTTCGCGCAGCGGGCATTTATGCGGGAGTCAAGGCCACGGCCCACATGACTGCCGCCGAGGCGGCAAATTATTCGCAGGAAATCCGGCAGGGCAAAGCGGGGCTCGATTCGAAGTTTGACCTCGCGCTGATCGCGGCGGATACGCCCTGCAAGGCGGCGGGCGTCTTTACGAGCAACCTCGTCAAGGGCGCGCCGATCGCCGTGTGCCAGACCCATTTGACCGACGGCACCGCGCAGGCAATCCTCGCCAACAGCGGCAACGCGAACACGTGCAACGCCGACGGCATGGAAAAGGCCGACGCGATGGCGAAGGCCGCCGCAAAGGCGCTTTCGATCCCGGCCGACCGCGTGCTCGTCGCGAGCACGGGCGTCATCGGCGTGCCGCTGCCGGTAGAACCCATCGAGGCGGCGGTGCCGGCATTGGCCGAAAAGCTCTCGCCCGAAGGCAGTCTCGACGCGGCGACGGCCATCATGACGACCGACCGCGTGCCGAAAAACCTTGCGGTCTCGTTTATGCTCGACGGCAAGGAGGTCCGCATCGGCGGCATCTCGAAGGGCTCGGGCATGATCCATCCGAATATGTGCACGATGCTGTGCTTTTTGACGACGGACGCGGCGATCTCCGCGAAGATGCTCGGCCACGCGCTGCGCTTGGCCGTGCGCGACAGCTTCAATATGCTCAGCGTCGACGAGGACATGTCCACGAACGACACGTGCCTGCTCCTCGCAAACGGCAAGGCGGGCAACGAAGAAATCACGGCGGCGGGCCCGGCGTTCCACACGTTCGTGCAGGCGCTGTCGCGTTTGTGCCAGGAACTCGCGCGCGAGATGGCAAAGGACGGCGAGGGCGCGACGAAGCTCGTCGTCTGCAAGGTCGAGGGCGCCAAAGACGACGAGACCGCCCGCACCGCGGCAAAGGCCGTCATCTGCTCGTCGCTTGTGAAGGCCGCGATGTTCGGCGCGGACGCGAACTGGGGCCGCGTGCTGTGCGCGCTCGGCTACTGCGGCGCGGACCTCGACGTCCACCGCGTCGACGTCGCGTTTTCCTCGAAGGCAGGCCGGCTTTCCGTCTGTGAAAACGGCGCCGGGGTCCCGTTTGACGAGGACCTGGCGAAAAAGGTTTTGTCGGCCGACGAGGTGGAGATCCTCGTCGCGCTCCACGCGGGCGCCGCTTGCGCCGAGGCGTACGGCTGCGATTTGACGTACGACTACGTGAAAATCAACGGCGACTACCGCACGTAAACGAGGGAGGGGAACGTATGGAAATTTCAACCGAAAACCGCGCGAAGGTCCTCGTACAAGCGCTGCCGTATATCCAAAAGTACACGGGCAAGACCGTCGTCGTGAAATACGGCGGCAACGCGATGATCGACGGCGCTTTAAAAGATGCCGTGATGAGCGACATCGTCCTGATGCAGTTAGTCGGCATCCACGTCGTGCTCGTGCACGGCGGCGGCCCGGAAATCTCCGCGATGTTAAAGCGCGTCGGCAAGGAGAGCCGGTTTGTCAAGGGCATGCGCGTCACCGACGAGGAGACGATCGACATCGTGCAGATGGTCCTGGCCGGCAAGGTCAATAAGGATCTCGTCCAGTTACTCGAGCGCCACAGCGGCCGCGCGGTCGGCCTGTGCGGCTTAGACGGCAATTTGCTGCGCGCGGAACGCATCGTTTCGGCCGATGATTTGGGATTCGTCGGCGAGATTTCGGAGGTCAACACGGGCATCATCCGCGACGCGGAGGAGAGCGGCTATGTGCCGGTCATCTCGACGATTGCCGCGGGGTATAACGGCGAGGTCTTAAACGTCAACGCGGACATCGCCGCGGCGCGCATCGCCGCGAGCCTCGACGCCGAGCGCCTGATTTTGATGACGGATGTGCGCGGGTTATTGCGCGATAAGGACGACGAAAACACGCTGATCCCGGTCGTGCAGGTCAGCACGGTGCCGAAGCTCAAAAAGGACGGCGTCATCTCCGGCGGCATGATCCCGAAGGTCGACTGCTGCGTCGACGCGGTGCGCCGCGGCGTGCGCCGTGCGACGATCATCGACGGCCGCATCCCGCACTCGATTCTGATCGAGCTGTTCTCCGACGAGGGCATCGGCACGATGTTCTATTGAGATTTCTATTTGCATTTGATTTTATAAAGTATTTTATAAAGTATATCGAGAAGTATATTGAAGTATATCGAAAAAGCAGGAGGAGGCAAACGACCTTGTCGCTAGAAACTACCAAGCAGCAGGACGCGCAGTACCTGATGCATACGTATGCGCGTTTCCCGGCGGCGCTCGTGCGCGGGGAAAACGCGACCGCCTGGGATGAGGACGGCAAAGCGTATATCGATTTTACGTCCGGCATCGGCGTCAACGCGCTCGGCTATGCGGACCCCGCGTGGGCCGCGGCCGTCGCCAAACAGGCGGGCACGCTGCAGCACATTTCGAATTTGTATTTAAGCCCCGTCACGATTGAGACGGCCGCGCTGTTGTGCAAGGTTTCCGGCATGCAGCGCGTGTTCTTCGCAAACAGCGGCGCCGAGGCCAACGAGGGCGCGATTAAGCTCGCGCGCAAGTACGGCACGGACCACTACGGCGAGCGTCACTGCAAAATCGTGACGCTGAAAAATTCGTTCCACGGCCGCACGGTCACGACGCTTGCCGCGACGGGCCAGGACGCGTTCCATCACCACTTTACGCCGTTTACCGAGGGCTTTTCCTACGCGGAGCCGACGATGGAATCGGTGAAGGCCGCGGTGGACGAAGACACGTGCGCGGTGTTTATCGAGCTGATCCAGGGCGAGGGCGGCGTCCATCCGCTCGACCCCGCGTTTATCAAGGCGCTGCGCGATTTCTGCACGGAACGCGACGTGCTCTTGCTCGTCGACGAGGTGCAGACCGGCATCGGCCGCACGGGCAGCTTCTTCTGCTATGAGCAGTACGGGATAAAGCCCGACGTCGTCTCGGCCGCGAAGGCGTTGGGCGGCGGCCTGCCGATTGGCGCCGTGCTCGCGAACGAAAAGTGCGCCGATGTGCTCGGCCCGGGCGACCACGGCAGCACGTTCGGCGGGAACCCCGTCGCGTGCGCCGGCGCGCAGGTCATCATCCGCCGCGTTTCGGACCCCGCGTTTTTGCAGGCGGTGCGCGAAAAGGGCGCGTTTTTGCGCGCGGCGCTCGAAAAGCTGCCGCAGATCGAATCCGTGCGCGGCTTAGGGCTCATGCTCGGCGCGAAGCCCGCGGTCTCGACCCCCGGCGAACTCGCCCAGAAGTGCTGCGAAGCGGGCCTGCTTGTGCTGACGGCCAAAGACGTGCTGCGCTTTTTGCCGCCTTTGACGATTACAAAGGAAGAGCTGCAGAAAGGCCTTGCGATTTTGGCGCACGTTTTACAGGACGCGTAAGGCGCGTCTTTTTGCAAGATACAGACACACGAATCAGATTTTGGAGGGACAAAACCGTTGAAACATTTACTGAAAATGCTCGATCTCACGGGCCAGGACATCACCGCAATTTTGGATTTAGCCGACCAGCTCAAGTATGAGTTAAAGCACAACATCCGCCACCAGCCGCTCGCCGGCAAGACGCTGGGCATGATTTTCGAGAAGGCCTCGACGCGCACGCGCGTGTCGTTTGAGGTCGGCATGTACCAGTTAGGGGGCCTGCCGATCTTCCTGTCCGCTTCCGACATGCAGATCGGCCGCGGCGAACCCGTGCAGGACACGGCCCGCGTGCTGTCGCGCTACCTCGACGGCATCATGATCCGCACGTTTAAGCAGAGCGAAGTGGAAGCCCTCGCGCGCAACGGCTCCATCCCGATTATCAACGGCCTGACGGACTTTGCGCATCCGTGCCAGGTCCTGGCCGACCTGATGACGATCCGCGAGCGCCGCGGCGCCCTCGACGGCTTGAAGATGTGCTTCATTGGCGACGGCAACAACATGATGAACTCCCTGATTGTCGGCTGCCTGAAGATGAAGATGGAAGTCGCCGTCGCGTGCCCGGCCGATTACCGCCCGGCGCCCGAGGTGCTCGACTTCGCGCAGGCGTATCCGGCGTTCAGCATCACGACCGACCCGCTCGAGGCGGCCGTCGGCGCGGACGTCGTGATTACGGACGTGTGGGCCTCCATGGGTCAGGAAGACGAGCGCCAGAAGCGCATCGAGGCGTTCCAGGGCTATCAGATCAACGACAAGGTCATGGCGGCCGCGAAGCCGGATGCCCTCGTGCTGCACTGCCTGCCCGCCCACCGCGGCGAGGAGATCACGGCCGAAGTGTTCGAGGCGCACTCCGACGAAATCTTCGAAGAGGCCGAAAACCGCCTGCATGCCCAGAAGGCGGTCCTTGTAAAGCTCTTAGGCTAAAAGACAGACAAAAAGCATCGTCCGCGGGGGCCCCGTTTGGACGATGCTTTTTTGTGCCGCAGACCGTTTACTGCACCAATACGCCGGACGCGCTCTCCTCGAGGAAAAAGATCGCTTCCTCCTCGAGCGTGTCCGCATGCAGATAGAGAAGCAGCTGCTCCCCCTTTTCGCCGCGGCAGTGGAGCTCATACGCCTGCACTTCGCCCGAAAGCGTCGGGATGACGGCCCTGCGCGACGACTCCACCCGGAGCTTCGGGCTGGCCGCCGCGGCGGCTTCCTCGGCCGTGTGGGCGGGCGTTTTTAGGCTGCGGTCCCGGTGGTTTGCAACAAAGCCGTCGGCGGAAAATTCCACCACTTCGCCGGTATCCGCCGCGACGGCAACCTTTACGAGGTCGGGGTAGCAGCGCACGCCGTCTTCCGTATAGGCGAGGTTAAACACGTATTTCCCGTCCTGCAGCACCCAGTACGTCGGCTCCATCGAGGGAAAGCCGTGTTCCTCTGCAAACGAGAGCGCGCGGGCCTGGGCCTCTTTTTGCGAGAGGTTTTCGGAAAGGATTTCCCGGCCGTTTATAAGCGAAAGCGGCACCCCGCCCGCCTTTGTCAGGCTTAACTGCGCCTCTCCGCACACAAAGCGGTAGGCCGGCACCTGCCCGGCGACTTCCCCGTCGGCCTGCACGTTCGAACCGAAAAACGCCTCGGCGCGCTTTTGCGCCTCCTCGGGGGAAATTTCCGCCTTGCCCTTTAAAAGCTGCGGCTCGGTTTGATAGAGATGGTCGGAAAACGGCCCGTCGTACAGAAGCGTCGGGTAATCGGCGAAATCTTCGGCCGCCTGCGAGAAGGCTTCGGCCGTGTTCTGGCCGTCTGCGGAAAGCGTGACCGTCTGTAGGTCCTTTTGCAGCGTCTGCGCGAGGTCCGAAAGCGCGGAAAGCGTCTCCCAATCCGTCTCGGCGGCATCCTCGCCCTGCGAGGCCTTCTCCCAAAGCGCGCTCGAAAAGCCGCCGACCTGGCTGATATATTTCGAGACGCTGTTCATCGTGTCGTCCGTGGCCGGGAGCACCGACAAAGCGCCCTTCGCCAAGCTGCACGCGCGCATGAGCTGGGCGCAGAACGACGCCCTGCCGGCGGGCGTGTTCGTGTAAAGCCCTTTGTGCAAAGCGAGCGCCATGCTGCCCACACTGCTGCGCAGGTCGCCGAGCGCGCGCTCGTACGTCAGTTCCAGGTCGCGCTGGGCGCGCCGCGCCTCCAGCTGCCCGTGGATGCCGAAGGCCGCAGCACCGATGAGGACCCCGACGGCCGCGAGGGCTAAGAGGACCCGCCGGCGCTTTAGCGGCTTTTTTGGCTGGGTGCCGGTTTCCGTTTTTTGTCCGTTTCGTTCCAAGGTCATCCCTCCGTTTCCCTGTTACCGTGCCCGGGAACGCGCGGAATATGCGGCCGATCCATTTGAATTTTATAGACAGACAGGCTATAATAGAGCGAGTGCCTGTTTCTGAAAAAAGGAAGCGCGGACTGCGCTTCGAAAATCCAGCGGCGGCGCAAATGCCCGCCGAGGAAGGACTGTACACGATGACAATCGATTCGTTTTACCGCTCTATGCGCGGAAAGTATGTGGCGTTTTGTGGGTTAGGCGGCAGCAACTTGCCGTTAATCCCGAAATTCGTGGAGGCCGGCGCCATTGTGACCGGGCGCGACAAGCGCTCCCGTGAAGCACTCGGCGAGACCGCCGAAAAGCTCGAGGCGCTTGGCGTGCGCCTCATTTTGGGGGAGGATTATCTGGAAAATTTGACCGAGGACGTCATCTTCCGCACGCCCGGCATGCCGTACCATCTGCCGCAGCTCGATGCGGCGCGCCGCCGCGGCAGTGCCGTCACGAGTGAGATGGAGGTGTTCCTCGCCTACTGCCCGTGCCGCGTGTTCGGCGTGACCGGCTCCGACGGCAAGACCACGACGACGACGATCCTCTCGAAAATGCTCGAAAAGGCCGGCCTGCGCGTCCACGTCGGCGGCAACATCGGCACGCCGCTTCTGCCGCGCATCGGGGAAATCGGGCCCGACGACGTCGTCGTCGCGGAACTGTCGAGCTTCCAGCTCATCTCGATGCGCAAAAGCCCCGAGGCCGCGATCGTGACGAACCTAAGCCCGAACCATCTCGATGTCCACAAGGACATGCAGGAATACATCGACGCCAAAAAGAATATCTTCCTGCACCAGGACGCCTTCGGCCGCGCGGTATTAAACCTCGACAATCCGATCACCGCGTCGTTTGTGCCCGAGGTGCGCGGGCAGTGTTTGCTGTTTAGCCGCAAAGAGCCCGTCGAAAACGGCTGCTTCCTTTCGGAAAACGGCATGCTCACGATGCGCCTGCGCGGCGTCACGACCCCGCTGTTTTCGCAGGACGAGATCCGCATCCCCGGCGCGCACAACGTCGAAAACTACATGGCGGCCATCTGCGCCGCGTGGGGCTATGTGCCGGTGGAGGCCATGCGCGAGGTGGCCCGCACGTTCCCGGGCGTCGAGCACCGCGCGGAATTTGTGCGGGAATTGGACGGCGTGCGCTGGTACAACGACTCCATCGCGACGACGCCCTCGCGCACGGTGCGCGGGATGCTTTCGCTGTTCCCGCAGAAAATCCTCCTGATTGCCGGCGGCTATGACAAGAAAGTCCCGTTTGAACCGCTCGGCGAGCCCGTGTGCGAACACGTAAAGACGCTCGTGTTAATGGGCGCGACGGCGCCGAAAATCGAGGCGGCCGTCAAAGGTGCCAAAACCTACGCGCCCGGCGCGCCGGAGATCCTCCACGCGAAATCGCTCGAGGAGGCCGTCGCGCTGTGCCGCGAACACGCCGTTTGCGGCGATATCGTGGCACTAAGCCCCGCGTGCGCGAGCTTTGATATGTTCCCGAACTTTGAGACGCGCGGCGACCGCTTCCGCGAACTTGTCCAGGCGCTGTAAGATTTTTGGAGTATTTTAAAAAATAGCGTTTCAACCGCTTTTTGAAAGGATGAACACGATGGAAACTGCACAGCTTCTGTGCGCCCTGTGCGCCGCGAAAGGCGGCAGCGGGGCTGAATCGACCGCGGCGCAGACGGCGCTGTCTTTGACGGGCCTGCCCGGTGGGCAGGTCGATGCGCTCGGCAACGCGTGGGTCACATTCGGCGCGGAAAATGGCCCGCATCTGCTTTTGGAGGCGCACATTGACCAGATCGGCATGATCGTCACGCACATCGACAAGGACGGCTTTGTCCGCTTCGCCCCGTGCGGCGGCCTGGATGTCCGCACGCTGCCGGGTTCGCCGGTGGAGATTTATGCGCAGGGGGCATCAGAACCGCTGCCCGGCGTCGTCAGTTCCGTGCCGCCGCACTTAAATCAAAACGGCACGAAGGAATTGCCCGACATGGCCGATTTGGCCGTGGACGCGGGCCTTTCGAAGGAAGAGGCGGAAAAGCGGATCCACCCGGGCGACCGGATGTTTCTGCGCTACACGCCGAAAACGCTTCTGGGCACGCGCGTCGTGTCCGGCGCGCTCGACGACCGCGCGGGTGGAGCGTCGCTGATTTTGTGCGCGCAGATGCTGAAGGATGTGCCGCTTTCGTGCCGCGTGACGCTTCTGTTCGCGACGCGCGAGGAGGTCGGCGGCCAGGGCGCGAAGACGGCGGCGTTCGGCCTTTCGCCGGATGCGGCCATCTGCGTGGACGTCGGTTTCGCCGACCAGCCCGGCGCAAAGCCCGCGGCGACGAAGCCGCTCGGCTCCGGCGCGATGATCGGCACGGCGCCGATTTTAAACCGCGCGATGGTCGGGAGACTCGCGTCCCTCGCCGAGCGCGAGGGAATCCCCTACACGTGGGACGTCATGGGCGGCTCGACGGGTACGGACTGCGATGAGGTCGCCGTGACGAAAAGCGGCGTGCCCACGGCCCTTTTGAGCATCCCGCAGCGGAGCATGCACACGACTGCGGAAATTGTCGATACGAAGGACGTAGAGGCCGTCGCCCGCCTCATGGCCGCCTACGCGAAGGAGGTGCACAACGCATGACACAGCTTTATACGGATTTAAAGGCCCTGTGCGGCCTGCGCGGCATTTCCGGACAGGAAGGGGAGGTGCGCGCGTACTTAAAAGAGGAAATCGGGAAACTTTCGGGCGTGCGCATGGAGGAAACCGCTTTGGGCGGCCTGCTCGTCTATAAGACGGGGCGCGCGCGCGCGAAGACGCGCGTTCTCATCGACGCGCACATGGACGAAGTCGGCTTTGTCGTGACGCATCTCTCGAACGAGGGGCTCCTCGCGTTTTCGACGGTCGGCGGCATCGACCCGCGCGTCGTCGCGGGCGACAGCGTCTGGGTCGGCTCCGACGGCCGGAAGGTGCCCGGCGCCGTCATTCTGCCGCCGGTCCATTTGACCGACCGCGCCGACCGGCAGAAGACGATCCCCTATGAGAAACTCTGGATTGACATCGGCGCCGAAAACAAAGAGGAAGCGCAAAAGGCCGTCCGCCCCGGCGATATGGTCACGTTTGCGACGACCCTGACGGAAAACAGCGAGAGCCTTTTCGGCCGTGCGCTCGACGACCGCGCGGGCTGCGCCTTGCTTTTAAACCTTCTGCGCGACGAGGACTGGGCGTTTGACACGGTCTTCTCGTTCTCGACGCAGGAGGAAACCGGCGGCGCGGGGGCGAAGACGAACGGCTTTGCCGCCGACCCGCAGGCCGCCATCGTCGTGGAGAGCACGACGGCCGGCGATATGGCCGGCGTTGACGAGGACCGCCTCGTCTGCCGGCAGGGCAAGGGCCCGGTCCTCTCGTTTATGGACCACGGCACGATCTATGACCGCACGTACTGCCGCTGGGCCTTTGAGGAGGCCGAGCGGCTGGGCGTGCCCTGCCAGTGGAAAGAGGCCGTCGCCGGCGGCAACAACGCGGGCAGCCTGCACGTGACGCGCGCGGGCGTGCGCAGCGTCGCCGTCTCGCTGCCGTGCCGCTACATCCACGCGCCGATGGGGCTTTTGCGCAAGGCGGATTTCGAGGCGGCGCTGCCGCTTTTGAAGGCTTTGTGCGCGCGCATCGCCCAAGCGGCGCCGGACGAAACGTAAGCCGATGCTCCGCGCGGTGTTCCGGGCGGCGGACGCGGCCCCCTTTGACGGCACGGCGATGGGCTGCCGCATTCTGGCGGCGGTGGGCGCTTACGGCTTTGCGGGCGAGGTGCCGGTCTGGCGGGGCGACGATTTCCTGTTGGCCGGCGCCGGCGACGCGGCGCTGTTCTGCGGCGAGGCGAAGGACCCCGGTGAGGTCGAGAGCTTTTTGTGCTTTCTGGGGAGCCGCGTGCTCGTCTCCACGGGGCAGACGTTCGGGTTTTCCGTTTTGGAAACCGGCGCTTTGATGTGCCTGCGGGCGCCGCTTTCGTTTCCGGTGCCGGAAGGGGAGACCCCCTGCTTTTTAGAGCAGGCGCCAAAGCCGGAGGACCCGCCGCTTTCCGCGCTTTATGCGCTGCTTTCCGAAAGCGAAGACGAGACGCTTCATTTTTCGGCGCCGCCGTATGACGCGTTTTTGCTCGACACGAGCCGGCGCCTGCGCCGCGGCACGCGCGTGGGGGCTGCGCTGCGCGGGCCGGACGGCGCGTTTTCCGCGTGCGTCTTTGCGGATATAAGCCCGAAAAGCCTATTCCTGTTTTCGGGCGCCGTCGCCCCCAAAAAGCGCGGGCGGGGGCGCTTCGCGGGCCTTTTGGCGGCGCTTTCTGCGCGTGTGGCCCGCGAGAGCTGCTTTTTATTTTGCGTGGAGCCGTTGTGCCGCTACTACACGGCGCTCGGGTTTCAGAGGGCCGGTTCCTTTTTCTTTTTGGACCCGAAAAAGAAGGCGGACGGTTTCGCGTGAGCTTCGGATGCGCCGCCGGCGCCCGATTGGTTTATGACAGCAAAGGAGAACGAGTTTTTGAATATCCATCCATATTTTCACATTGACCCCGCCATCGAGCGCGCCGCCGACCGGGCGCTTTCCGAGGCGCAGGAGGCCTTTTCGCGCATCGACGCGAATACGGATTATAATCAGCAGAAAATGCTCGCGGCGTTTCTCAAAAACCGCGTCAGCGAAAGCCATTTCGCGGCCAGCACCGGCTACGGCTACGACGACCGCGGCCGGGAAACGCTCGACCGCGTGTTTGCCGACGCCCTCGGCGCCGAGGACGCCTTGGTGCGCCACAATTTCGTTTCCGGCACGCACGCCTTAACGGTCGCGCTGTTCGGCGTGCTGCGCCCGGGCGATACGATGCTTTCCGTGACGGGCACGCCGTACGACACCTTGCAGGGCGTGATCGGCCGCGGCAAGGACGGGACGTTAATAGACGATGCATTCGAGCCCGGCGTTTGCAGCGGTTCGTTAAAGGAATTCGGCATCCATTACCGCGAGGTGCCGCTTTCGGAAGACGGCGCGCCGGATTTGCCGGCGATCGAGGCGGCGCTGCGCGGGAATCCGCAGGTGCGCATGGTCTATCTCCAGCGCAGCCGCGGCTACAGCCTGCGCCCGTCCTTATTCGTCGAACAGATTGCGGAGATTGCCGCCCTGGCGCATAAGCTCGCGCCTTCGTGCATCGTGATGGTCGATAACTGCTACGGCGAGTTCGTCGAGCGGGAGGAGCCCGTCTCCCGTGGGGCGGACCTGATGGCCGGGTCGCTGATTAAAAATCCGGGCGGCGGGGTCGCGCCGACGGGCGGCTACATCGCCGGGCGCAGGGACCTCGTCGAGCAGTGCGCCTACCGCCTGACGACGCCGGGCCTCGGCCGGGAAGTCGGCTGCACGCTCGGCAACAACCGCGAGCTGTTCATGGGCGCGTTCCATGCCCCGCACGTGACGGGCGAGGCGCTCAAGACGGCCGTGTTTGCGGCGGCGCTGTTTTCCCAGTTCGGCTACGACGTGACGCCGCGCTGGGACGAGCCGCGCGCGGACATCATCCAGACCGTGCTGCTGCGAAACGAGCAGGCGCTCGTCGCGTTCTGCCAAGGGATGCAGAAGGGCGCGCCGGTCGATTCGTTCGTCACCCCCGAACCGTGGGATATGCCCGGCTACGACAGCCAGGTCATCATGGCGGCCGGCGCGTTCACGCTCGGCGCGTCGATTGAGCTTTCCGCGGATGCCCCGCTGCGCGCGCCGTGGGCCGCGTGGATGCAGGGCGGGTTAAACTTCCACAGCGGCCGTTTGGGCGTGATGCTCGGCGCGCAGTCGATGCTCGAGCGCGGCCTTCTGGGAAAGTGAGCGCAAAAAAGGCTTGCGCTTTTTGCGGACTTCTGGTAGACTAAAAAAGTTAAGAGAGAGGCGGCCCGAAAAAGGCCGCTTTCGAGCGGATGTGGTGGAATTGGCAGACACGCCAGATTTAGGTTCTGGTGCGCAAGCGTGTGGGTTCAAGTCCCACCATCCGTACCACGGCGAGGGGCCTGGCAGCATGGAAAACGCTGTCAGGCCCCTCGTCTTTGATTGGTAGGCAAAAAGAGCGGGCGCACGGCACCCTTTGCCAAACCGCGGGCAGATTGCCCGGAGGCCAAAGGATGCTGTGCGCCCGAAGGAAAGGTTAAGATTAACGGGAACCCAGCCGCCACTGCGCGCTCTCGCTTTGGAGCTCCACCATGCGGCGGTAGAGGCCGCCCTGCGCCATCAATTCCGCCGGGGTGCCCTGCTGGGCCACATGGCCGTCTTCCAGCACCACGATATGGTCGGCCCCGGCCACGGTGCGCATCCGGTGGGCGATGACCAGCACCGTCTTGCCCCGGAGCAGGCGGGAGAGGGCGGTTTGGACGGCGCTTTCGTTCTCCACGTCCAGGCTGGCGGTGGCCTCGTCCAGCAGCACCACCGGCGCGTCCTTCAGCAGCGCCCGGGCGATGGAGATCCGCTGCCGTTCGCCGCCGGAAAGGGTGGAGCCGTTCTCGCCGATTACCGTCTGGTAGCCCTGGGGCAGCTTGCGTATGAATTTGTCGCACTGGGCGGCCTTCGCCGCTTCCAGCACCTCCTCGTCGGTGGCGCCCCGGCGGCCCAGGCGGATATTCTCCATCACCGTATCCCGGAACAGCACCACGTCCTGGAATACCATGGAATAAGAGCGCAGCAGGGTCTCCGGGTCCACCGTGGATACGTCCGTCCCGCCCAGGGACACCTGCCCGCCGGTGACGTCCCAGAACCGGGCGGCCAGCTTGCAGGCGGTGGATTTTCCGCTGCCGGAGGGGCCGATCAGGGCGGTGACTTCCCCCTGCCGGGCGGTGAAGCTCACATCCTCCAGCACCCCCGCGCCTTCCCGGTAGGCGAAGGAGACATGGTCGAAGGTGATGTCATAGCCGGACGGGTGGAAATCCTCCGTTCCCGCCTGCACCGGCTGCTCCAGAATGGAGCGCATCCGCTGGATTTGCAGCTTTGTGCTGAAGGTGGCGGCGATGTTCTGGAGCACCACCCCCAGGGGGTCATAAAGCCGGGCGGCGGCAAACAGGAAGCCCAGGAAATAGAGGAAGGAGAGCTCCCCGGCCAGCAGCAGCGCCCCGCCGGTGAGCACCGTGGTGGCAAGCCCCAGGCGCAGGAAGGCCTGGGCGGAGCATACGAACACGCCGGTGGCCAGCTCCGAGCGGATGGAGCTAGCTTCCATCGCGGCCAGTTTTGCCTCCAGACCGCCGAGATACCGCGCCTGCCGGTGGCAGGCCTTGATGTCCCGGATCGTCTCCAGCCCCTCCTGGATGCAGTCGGATACCGCGCGTTTATTCAGAATATTTTTCGTCCCGAAGGTATCCTGGATTTTCTTAGAGCCCGCCGTCAGCGCCACCGCCACGGGCACCACCCACAGAACGGCCAGCGCCATGCGCCAGTCGCAGACGAACATGCACGCGCCGATTGCCAGTGTGGAGCCGATGGAGGCGAACAGCTGCGGCACATAGTGGGAGAACATCTGGTCCAGGCTCGAGCAGTCGGCAATCATGGTGGAGGTCAGGTCGCTTAAATCCCGGTTCCCGAAAAAGGAGAGCGGAAGCCTGCGCAGCGTCTCCGCCAGGCTCACCCGGCGATTGGCGCTCTCCCGGTAGGTGGCGATATAGAGGGACGCGTACTGGAACCAATGGAGGAGAAACAGCAGGATGAGCACCGCCAAAGCAAAGCCCGCATAAAGCCAGAACCCGTCCATGGGGCTGCCGCCGCCCTCCAGGCAGCTCAGCAGGTGCCGGGCCGTGAATAGGACCGCCCCGACGGGGAATAGGAGGGCCAGATTGCACACAAAACACCAACTCACGGCCTTCACGAAATCCTTTGCCCCCTTTTCGCTGAGGGCGAACCAGTGCTGTAATTTCTTGATCATTCCACTGCCTCCTTTCCGACCTTCCACTGGGCGCTGCGCTGATAGTCCGCCCACATGGCGGCGTAGACGCCGTTTTTCTCCAATAGGGCGCTGTGGCTGCCCTGCTCTGCGATCTTTCCTTCGTTTAAGACGATGATGTTGTCCGCGTTCTGTACTGTGGACAGCCGGTGGGCGATCATCAGCACCGTTTTGTTCCGGGTCAGGGTCTCAAAGGCCTTTTGAATCTGATGCTCATTCTCCGGGTCGGCAAAGGCGGTGGCCTCGTCCAGCACCACGATGGGAGCGTCCTTCAAAATGGCCCGGGCCAGGGCAATGCGCTGCTGTTCCCCGCCGGAGAGGTAGACACCCCTGGCACCCACCACCGTGTCCAGCCCCTGGGGCAGCTTTTCCAGGATGTCATCGCACTGGGCGGCATGGGCGGCGGCAAGCACCTCCTCCCGGGAGGCATCCGGCCGGGCAGCCCGGATATTTTCCAGCAAGCTCTCCTTGAACAGCCGGGTATCCTGAAACACAAAGGCCACCTGCCCCATGAGGGCAGCGCTGTCCAGCTCCCGCACGTCTGCGCCGCCTACGGTGACGCTGCCGCTGTCCACATCCCAGAACCGGGGGATCAGGCTGGCGGCGGTGGTCTTGCCCCCGCCGGAGGGTCCCACCAGAGCCACCACTTCACCGGGCCGGACAGAAAAGCTCACATCCTCCAGCGCGGGCCGATCCGCGCCGGGGTAGGTGAAGGTCACATGGTCAAAGGCCACGGCGTCACTGGCCGGCCTTTTTTGGACCTTCGGCTCCTCCATGGGCTGCTGGCTCAGGATCTCGTCCAGACGGCCGATGGCCTCGTCGGCCTCCATCACCGCCTCGCTCATATACATGATGCGGTTGATCATCTGACCGCAGGCAGGAGCGAACAGAGCGTAGAAGATCAGGTTCACCAGCGCCGTCCGCACGTCCCCGCCGGAGGCGATCAGCAGCGCTGCCGGGATCAGCAGGGCGAAGGCCCCGTTGATCGATGTGAGGAAACAGGTCTGTCCTGTCCGGCAGCTCATGGCGTACTGGCTGGCCAGGTTGCTGTAATCCTGGATGGCGGCGTAGAAGGCCTTGAAGGAGTAGACCGTCTGCTGGAACATCTTCACCACCGGGATGCCCCGGACATACTCCACCGCCTCGCCGCTCATGCGCTCGATTTCCTGCTGATAGCGGTGGAAGAAGCCGGCGTTCTTGCCGCCCATCATCCTGCACATGGAGAGCAGCGCCAGCGCCATCGTCAGCAGGCACAAAAGGCCCATCCGCCAGTCAAAGAGGAACAGCACGATGACCGCGGCGATGGGCGTCACCGCCGTGGCGGCCAGGTCGGGGAGCTTGTGGGCCAGCAGGTCTTCGGTCAGCCCGGCGTTGTCGTCGATGAGCTTGCGCAGCCGCCCCGATGGATTTCCCGTGAAAAAGCCCAGGGGGAGCTTTAATACATGGGCCATGGCGGCGCGCCGGAGATTCCGGGCGGTGCGGAAGGCCGAGATATGGGTGGACATGAGGGCGGCAAAGTACACTAGGATGCTGCCAGAGGCAGTCCACACCGCCATCCAGCCAAAACGGCCCAAGTCCCCGGCCCCATCGAGGCTGGGCCAGGCGGACAGGATGCGCCTGGCCACCTGCCAGACGCACAGATACGGCGCCAGCCCCAGCACCGCCGACAGGGCGGACAGGGCACAGCCTAAAATCGTCAGGTTCTTGTGCTTTCCCGCGTACCCTAGGATGCGGGAAAGGCTGCTCGGTTTCTTTTGCTTCAAAGAGATCCCTCCTTTGTGTAGTTGAAAGTGGTTAGCTTAGGCTAACCTATATCCAAAAAGACAGGGGTCAAGCCCCCATCAATTTCAGCCATCCGGCCGTATAGAAGTCGCGCAGCTGGTCCACATCCCGCAGCGCCTGCTCTCGGGGCATATCGTGGACCACAATCTCAAAAATGCCGCTCATCATGCCGCTGGCGATGATGTGGCACAGGGATTTGTCCAGCACCGGAATCTCCCGCCCCAGGCGGCGGAGGACTTCCATATATTGCAGCGTATATTCCACCTCCACCTCCACCATGTTGTGGACGAAGTGCTCATAGCCGGTGCCTTCTGCCCGCGTGAGGAGCAGCTTTACCGGCTCCCGGTGCTGGCAGATGTAGTCCACCATCCAGTGGACGCAGTGACTGGACTCCACGCCCATGTGCTCGGGCTGCTCTTCCTCGGGCAGCTCGGCAAAAGCGGTCTGGGCCTCCATAAACTTGCCCATCAGGGCGGCGGCGTGGGGCTCCACCAAGGCGTTAAACAGCGCCTCCTTGCTGGAGAAATAGCCGTAGAAGGCCCCGGTGGTCACCCCGGCGTTCTTCACAATCTGCCGCAGGGAGGCCCCCTGAAAGCCCTTGTCCAAAAATTCCTGCATGGCGGCTTGCCGGATGCGCGCCAGCGTGGCGTTGTGCTTTTCTTCCATATCCCGCTCCTTATAACACTGTAATATAACACCGTTATAATACCGCCCTTTTCCGAGGCTGTCAAGATGGCCGGTGAAATTTTTTAAAAGCGGCACGTCGGCGGTCCGGGCGCGCGGAATCTTCCCGGTTCCGGCGTACGCGCCGGCGCCGTGGGGAATTCGGAAAGATTGCCGCGGGCAAAAGGGGAAACTGACGATTTTTTACAAGCAGGGGTTGACAATTTTTAAAATTTGCTGTATGCTTTTCACAACTGAATCAGGATCTTCAGGGCGGGGTGCAATTCCCCACCGGCGGTACAGCCCGCGAGCCGAAAGGCATGACCCGGTGAAACTCCGGGGCCGACCGTAAAGTCTGGATGGAAGAAGATCGTGTGACCGCAGGGAAGCTGTTTCCTGCGCCCATGGATACTTGCCCTGGAATGCGTGCATTCCGGGGCTTTTTGTTTTCCGTGCGCGCGGGGGTGACCCGTCTTTTCACGATGCTCTGGACCGCTGGTTCAGAGCATTTTTTGTTTTTGGAGGTGAAAAAGATGGACGATAACGCCTATATGGCCCGGGCCGTCCGGCTGGCGGAGCGGGGGGTCGGCTGGGTCAGCCCCAACCCGCTGGTGGGGGCCGTGCTGGTCAAGGACGGGCGCATCATCGGCCAGGGGTGGCACGCCCGGTGCGGCGGCCTCCATGCGGAACGGGCGGCGCTGGCGGACTGCCGGGAAGACCCGGCCGGAGCGGTCCTCTATGTCACGCTGGAGCCCTGCTGCCATACGGGCCGCCAGCCCCCCTGCACCGACGCCATCCTGGCCGCGGGCATCCGCCGGGTGGTGGTGGGCAGCATGGACCCCAACCCGCTGGTGGCGGGGAAGGGCGTAAAGATCCTCCGCGCGCACGGCGTGGAGGTGGAGACCGGGGTCGCCAAAGCGGCGTGCGACGCCTTAAACCCGGTGTTTTTCCACTATATCCGCACGCGGCGGCCCTATGTGGTGATGAAATATGCGATGACCCTCGACGGGAAGATTGCCGCCTACACCGGGGCGTCCCGGTGGATTACCGGCGAGGCCGCCCGGCAGCGCGTCCACCGGGACCGGCACCGCTACCGCGGCATCCTCGCCGGCGTGGGCACGGTGCTCGCGGACGATCCCCTTTTGACCTGCCGGATGCCGGGCGGGCGGAACCCGGTAAGGGTGATCTGCGATACCCATCTGCGCACGCCGCTTAAAAGCCGGGTCGTCCGCACCGCCGCACAAGCGGAGACGATTTTTGCCACCTGCGTGGCCGACCCGCGGCGGATTGCGCCCTATACCGACGCCGGATGCCAGGTCTGGACGCTGCCGGAGCAGGGCGGCCGGGTGCAGGTATCCGCCCTGATGGACCGGCTGGGGGCGGCGGAGATCGACGGGGTGCTCTTGGAAGGCGGCGGCACGCTGAACTGGGCCATGCTGGAGGCGGACCTGGTGCAGCGGGTGCAGGCCTACATTGCGCCCAAGCTCTTGGGCGGCGCCGGGGCGAAGTCCCCGGTGGAGGGCCGGGGCGCGGCGGCGCCGGACCAGGGCGTCCGCCTGAAAAACATGACGGTCACCGCCCTGGGGGCGGATTTTCTGCTGGAAGGAGACGTGGACGCGGATGTTTACGGGACTCATTGAGGAGGTCGGCACGCTGCGCGCCGTCCGGCGGGGGCCCCACTCGGCGGTGCTGTCCATTCGGGCGGAGGCGGTGCTTTCCGACTTAAAGACCGGCGACAGCGTGGCGGTCAACGGCGTGTGCCTCACCGTCACCGGCGTTGGGCCGCACGGCTTTACGGCCGACGTCATGCACGAGACATTAAACCGCTCCGCGTTGGGGGCCTTGGCGCCCGGGAGCCCGGTCAATCTGGAGCGGGCCATGGCGGCAAACGGCCGGTTCGGGGGGCATATCGTCTCCGGCCACATCGACGGCACCGGCCTGATCGTGCAGGTGCGCCGGGACGACAACGCCGTGTGGTATACGGTGCAGGCCGCCCCGCATTTATTGCGGTATATCGTGGAAAAGGGCTCCGTCGCGATAGACGGCATCTCCCTGACGGTGGCCGGGGTCGCGGCGGACCGGTTTTCCGTGTCCGTGATCCCCCACACGGCGGCGGTGACGGTGCTGGGCCAAAAGCGGCCCGGCGACCGCGTCAATCTGGAGACGGATCTTCTCGGGAAATATGTGGAGAAGCTGCTGCGCCCGGCGCCGGAACCGCCCGGCTCCGGCGGCCTCTCCCTGGAATTTTTGATGGAAAACGGATTTTCATAAAGGAGGAAGGACAGATGGAATCACAATTTTGCACGGTCGAGGAGGCGCTGGAGGAACTGCGCGCCGGCCATCTCCTTTTGACCATCGATGACCCGGACCGGGAGAACGAGGGGGACCTGATTTGTGCCGCCCAGTTCGCCACGACGGAAGCGGTCAATTTCATGGCGACACACGCCAAGGGCCTAATCTGCACGCCCATGAGCGCGGAAATCGCGGACCGGCTGGGGCTTGAGCAGATGGTCAAGGTGAATACCGATAACCATTCCACCGCCTTCACCGTGTCGATCGACCATGTGGACACCACCACCGGCATCAGCGCAAAGGAGCGGGGCTACACCTGCCGCAAGTGCGTGGACCCGGCCACCCGGCCCGCGGACCTGCGCCGTCCCGGCCATGTGTTTCCGCTGGTGGCCCGCCGGGGCGGCGTGCTGGTGCGCGGCGGCCACACGGAGGCCGTGGTGGACCTGTGCCGCCTGGCGGGGCTTGCCCCCTGCGGCCTGTGCTGCGAGATCATGCGGGAAGACGGCACGATGATGCGCACGACGGAGCTGTTGGAGAAGGCCCGGGCGTGGGGCTTGAAGGTGCTGACGATTCGGGAGATTCAGGACTACTGCCGCCGCCACGACAAGCACGTCGTGCGGGAGGCCGTTGCCCATCTGCCCACGAAGTATGGGTCGTTTCTGATTTACGGCTATACAAACGACCTGACCGGCGAACACCACGTGGCCCTCGTGAAGGGGGAGATCGGCGACGGGAAAAACGTGCTGTGCCGCGTCCATTCCGAGTGCCTGACCGGCGACGTGTTCGGTTCGAAACGGTGCGACTGCGGGGACCAGCTCGCCGCCGCCATGCGGCAGATCGAGGCGGAGGGCCGCGGCGTGCTGTTGTATATGCGCCAGGAGGGGCGGGGGATCGGCCTGATCAACAAGCTGAAGGCCTATACCCTCCAGGAACAGGGGCTGGATACCGTGGACGCCAACGTGAAGCTGGGCTTTGCCCCGGATTTGCGGGAATACTGGATTGGCGCCCAGATCCTCCGGGACTTGGGCGTCAAGACCATGCGGCTTTTGACGAATAACCCGGATAAGATCTACCAGCTGTCCGATTTCGGGCTCGAGATTGTCGAGCGGGTGCCCATCCAGATCCCCGCCACGGCGGAAGATTTGGCCTATCTCAAAACAAAACAGCAGCGGATGGGGCATCTGGTCCGGTATTGAGGCCCGTGTTTTAAAAAATCCAAGCGAATTCGAAAAGGAGGAATCCAGAATATGAAATACTATGAGGGAAATCTGGTCGCGGAAGGGGCGCGAATCGGCGTGGTCTGCGCCCGGTTTAATGAATTGATCGTCTCCAAGCTGCTTTCTGGCTGTGCGGACGGCCTGCTGCGCAGGGGGGTCCGGGAGGAGGATATCCACGTGGCCTGGGTGCCGGGGGCCTTTGAAATCCCGCTGGTGGCGTCGAAGATGGCCAAAAGCGGGAAATACGACGCGGTCATCGCGCTGGGCGCGGTGATCCGGGGTTCCACGAGCCACTACGACTATGTGTGCGCGGAGGTGTCGAAGGGCATTGCCCAGACGGCGCTGGAGACCGGCGTGCCGGTGCTGTTCGGCGTCCTCACGACCGACACGATCGAGCAGGCGATTGAGCGTGCCGGCACGAAGGCGGGCAATAAGGGCGCGGACTGCGCGCAGAGCGCCATTGAAATGGTCAATCTCTTAAAAGCACTGCAGGCGTAACGGCATTCGCGCGCCGGCTTCCGTTTGCTCCCCTGCCCGGCCGGGCGGGGGATTTTTATGTGTTTTTTGTATGATAGGAAATAATAGAGAAGCATTAGACATTTTAGCGCCGCGCTTTTATAATAACATCAGAAGGCGGACCCCGGAAACCGGCCCCAACGGCGCCGGCGGCCCGCGGCTTTGGATTCCTGCACGGATCCGCGCAGGGGAAAGGAAGGAGAATTTGGCATGAAGATCGTTGTGTTGGAGGGCAGCCCGAACCGCCAGGGCTCGACCCATATCCTGGCGGACTGCTTTTGCAAGGGGGCGCAGGAGGCCGGCCACACCGTGGAACTTTTAAACGTCGCCCATGCGGACATCCGCCCGTGCACCGGCTGCGTCCGCTGCGGCTATGAGGGCCCCTGCGTCCAGAAGGACGACGTGGAGGGCATCCGGAAGAAAATCCTCGAGGCCGACATGCTGGTGTTTGCGACGCCGCTGTATTATTACGGGATGTCCGCGCAGCTCAAGACGATGATAGACCGGTTCTGCGCGTTTAACAGCTCCATCCAGCGCAAGCACATGAAGTCCGCGCTGCTTTCCGTGGCCTGGAACAGCGACCGGTGGACGTTTGAGGCGCTCGAGGCGCATTACCGGACGCTCGTGCGCTACTTAAACTTCACCGACATGGGCATGGTCCTCGGCAAGGGCTGCGGCACCCCCGCAATGACGGAGCACAGCCCCTACACCCAGCAGGCGTATGAATTGGGCAACCGGCTGAAAGGATAAGGATTTCCCGCTTTTATGGAAACCGGCAGACAAAAGACAGGAGGGGATTTTCCAATGGATTTTGTAACGCTGCAAAACGGTGTGCAAATGCCCCTAGAGGGTTTCGGCGTCTTCCAGGTCCCGGAAGCGGACTGCGAACAGGTGGTGTGCGAGGCGATCGCCGCGGGCTACCGGCTGCTGGACACCGCCAGCTCCTATCAAAACGAGGAAGCGGTGGGCCGGGCCATCCGGCGCTGCGGCGTCCCGCGGGCGGAGCTGTTCGTCACGACGAAGGCCTACATCCAGCAGATGGGCTATGAAAACACGAAGGCGGCCTTTCAGGAATCGCTGGACCGGCTGGGCCTTACGTATCTGGACCTTTACCTGATCCATATGCCGTTTGGGGACTATTACGGCTCCTGGCGGGCGCTCGAGGAATTGTACGCGGCGGGCAGGGTCCGGGCCATCGGCGTGTGCAACTTCCTGCCGGACCGGCTGCTCGATTTGTGCTACAACGCGAAGGTCACGCCGCAGGTCGACCAGATCGAGCGCCACCCCCACTACCAGCGGCCCGAGGACGTGGCCCTGATGCGCGAGCTCGGCGTGCAGCCGGAGGCGTGGGCGCCGTTTGCCGAGGGGTTAAAGGGCATGTTCACGGAGCCGGTACTGTTAGAGATTGCCCGCAAATACGGGAAAACGCCGGCCCAAGTGATCCTGCGCTGGAACGTCCAGCAGGGCGTTGTCGTGATCCCAAAATCGGTCCATCGGGCGCGCATGGAGGAAAACCTGCGGATTTGGGATTTCGCGCTGTCCGGCGAAGACATGGAGCAGATCGCCGCGCTGGACAAGGGCTGCCCGTCGATGCTGGACACCCGGAAGGTCAGTGAGGTGCGGCGGGTTTATGACTATCTCCATCACCCGGTGCTGACGAGTTTATCGTGAAAATAGCGTTTTCTATTTTATAAATTTTCTTATCCATTTTTCTATACGGAATCAATCGGTAGAATCGAAAGCCCGAGCAGGGCCCCGTTTTCCGGCGGGGGCCTGCTCTTTTTTTAATTTTCCAAAATGCGGGCGCTTGTGCAGCGGAAGGGGGAGGTGGTACAATAGAAGGCATCCAAATTGCATCCGCGCGGCCTTCGGGCAAGCGCACGGGAAATTTCCGGGAAGGGCGGGGAAAGCCGCGGCAGACACCGCCCCATCCCGAACGCATATAAAAGAGGTGGTCAGATGTTAGAAGTCCGTGACATTTGTAAACAGTACCGCACCGGCTCACTCGTGCAGCATGCGCTCGACCATGTCAGCCTGCGGCTGCGCGACAGCGAATTTGTCGCGATTTTGGGGCCGAGCGGTTCGGGCAAGACGACGCTTTTAAACCTGATCGGCGGCCTGGACCGCTACGACAGCGGGGATTTGTGCATCAACGGCGTGTCCACAAAGCGGTATAAGGACCGCGACTGGGACGCCTACCGCAACCACATGGTGGGGTTCGTGTTCCAAAGCTACAACCTGATTCCCCACCAGACCATTCTGTCGAACGTCGAACTCGCGCTGACGATTTCCGGCGTGTCCAAGGCGGAGCGCCGGCAGCGCGCCCGGCAGGCGCTCGAGGCGGTCGGCCTCGGCGAACAGGTCCACAAGAAGCCGAACCAGCTTTCCGGCGGCCAGATGCAGCGCGTCGCCATTGCCCGCGCGCTCGTCAATAACCCGGAAATCGTGCTGGCCGATGAGCCGACGGGCGCGCTCGACAGCGAGACGAGCGTGCAGGTGATGGAATTGTTAAAGGAGGTCGCGAAGGACCGCCTCGTCGTGATGGTCACGCACAACCCGGAACTCGCGCGCCGGTATGCCACGCGGATTGTCACGCTCAAAGACGGGAAAATCCGCGAGGATTCGGACCCGGTCCCCGAAACGGCGCCCGCGGCGCCGGCCCGCCGGAAATGGGGCAAAGCGTCGATGTCGTTTCTGACGGCGTTATCCTTGAGCTTTCAAAACCTCTGGACGAAGAAGGCGCGCACGATTTTAACGTCCTTTGCGGGCTCTATCGGCATCATCGGCATCGCGCTGATCCTCGCAATCTCCAACGGCGTCAACGCGTATATCGCGTCGCTCGAGGAGGAGACGCTGTCCGAATACCCGCTGCAAATCCAGAGCACGACGATGGATTTTGCGTCGATGATGGCCGACGCGGTGCGCGGCACCGGCGGCGCGTCCGGGGACGTCACGATTACGGATACGTTAAGTAACCTTTTTTCAAAGGTCGAGCCGAACGACTTAAAGTCCTTAAAAGCGTATCTCGACAGCGGGGAGAGCGGCATCGCCCCCTACGCGCGCGCGGTCGAATACGACTACGACGTCGAGCCGCAGATCTACCGCCTCGACGGGGACACCGTGCGGCAGGTAAACCCGAACCGCGCGTTTTCGGCGCTCGGCATCGGCTCGGACTCCGATTCCATCATGTCCTCGATGATGAGCATGGACGTCTTCCACCCGATGCCGGAAAACACAAACCTCTTTCTCGACCAGTACGACGTAAAGGCCGGCCGCTGGCCGCAGGCGTACAATGAGTGCGTCGTCGTGCTCTCCCAAAACGGCAGTTTGAGCGACTACATGCTGTACACGCTGGGGCTGCGCGATTCGGTCGAGCTCGACGACATGATCGAGGAATTTTTAGCGAATGAAAAGGTCGAGACGCCCGCGGACTTCGGCGCCTATTCCTACGACGATTTCCTCGGCATCACGTTCCGGCTCGTCGGGGCGCCGACACGTACACGTACGACAGCACCTACGGCGTGTGGACCGACCAGTCGGAAAATGCGGCGTATATGCGCTCGCTTGTGGAAAACGGCGAGGCGCTGACGGTCGTCGGCGTCGTGCAGCCGTCGGCGGACACGACGGCCGCCATGCTAAACACCGGCATCGCGTACCCGGCGTCTTTGACGCAGCACGCGATGGCCGCGGCCGCCGAAAGCCCGATCGTGTTGGAACAGCTCGAAAACCCGGACCGCAACGTGCTGACGGGCAAGGCGTTCGGCGACGACACGGGGGAGAATGCGTTTTCGCTCGATTCCCTGTTTACAATCGACGAGGACGCTTTGAAACAGGCGTTTTCGTTTGACGAAAGCGCTTTGCAGGCCGGCTTGCCGGAGGGGCTCGACCTGCAGTTGGACCCGGGTGCGCTTTCCTTGTCCGGCGGCATCGATCTTAGCAGCGTGACGTTTGACATGCCCGAACTTTCGGGGCTCGACCTTTCCGGCCTTTTGGGCCAGGCGGATTTCTCCGTTTCGCCCGACGCGCTCGCGGCGCTGTTCCAGAATCTCTTAAACGGTTATGGGGCCTACGCCGCCGCGCACCCGGAGGCGGACTATTCGAAGCTCCCGGAAGCCGTCCTCTCGTATTTCCAGTCGGACGCGTTCCGGCAGTGCCTCAAAAGCGGCGTCGAGGAGCTCCTGCAGCAGAACGTCGATGTCACGGTGTCGTGCGGGAAATTGCAGGCGCTCGTGCAGGAAATCCTTTCCGGGTTCCCGGCGTTCGCGCAGCAAAACGGCATGACGGCGCCGGAGGAAATCGGGTCGTACCTCGCGTCGTACCTGCAGACGCCCGCAGTCCAGCAGCAGTTTTCGCAGGGCGCGCAGGAGATTTTAGACGTCGGCGGCAGCACCTTTTCCGTCACGGCCGAACAGCTCCAGGCGCTTTCCGACCGCATCGCCGCGGGCTATACGGCCTACGCGGCCGAAAACCGGCTGCCCGACCCCGCGAAATTCTGCGCGACCTTTTCCGATTACCTGCAATCGACCGAGGCGCAGCAGCAGCTTTCCGCCGGCATGGGCGGCCTGTTCGACGCCGGCGCGCTGAGGACGCAGATTTCGAATGCGCTGCAAAGCTACCTGCAGCAGGCGATGACGTCCTACACCGGCGCGATGGCGCAGGCGGTGGAACAGCAGGTCTCTTCCGCGATGGAGCAGATCATGGGGCAGATAGAAAGCCAGATCACCGCGGCGATGGCGCAGTCGATGGGCAGTTTCTCGGAAAATTTCGAGCAGGCGTTTTCAATCGACCCCGAGGCGCTGGCCGGTGCGGTCCGGATGAATAAAAGCGAGGAGGAGCTGACGGAGCTATTGCGTTCGATGATGTCCGGCGAGGAGGCGTCCTTTGAAAAGAACCTGCAGTCGTTCGGCTACGCCGAGGCGGACGCCCCGACGCAAATCTCGATTTACCCGTACGATTTTTCGAGCAAGGAGGAGATTTTGAATCTTCTCGACGATTACAACAGCCGCATGGAGGCGGGAGGCGAGCCCGACAAGGTCATCCATTACACCGACATGATCGGGACGATGGTCTCCTCCGTCACAAAGATCGTCGATACGATTGGGTATGTGCTCGTCGCGTTCGTCGCGATTTCTTTAATCGTGTCGTCAATCATGATCGGCGTCATCACGTATATCAGCGTCCTCGAGCGCAGAAAAGAGATCGGCATCCTGCGCGCGATCGGCGCGTCGAAACACAACATTTCCCAGGTGTTTAACGCGGAGACGTTTTTAATCGGCCTGTGCGCGGGGGTGCTCGGCATCGTGCTGACGTTAATCCTGTTGATTCCGGGCAATGCGCTGATCCATTCGATTGCCGGCACGACGGCGATTAACGGCTCCCTGCCCGTCGGGGCCGCGCTGGTTTTAATCGCCATCAGCGTGTGCCTGACGCTTTTGGGCGGCCTGATCCCGGCGAAAAAGGCCGCGAAGAGCGACCCGGTCGCGGCGCTGCGGTCCGAATGAGGTGAAAAAACAAAAAAGAGGCCCTTTCTTCGGCGGAAAGAGCCTCTCTTTTTTTGTTTTACGAAGCGTTCGGCGGCCGGTGCTTGCGCAGCTCCAGCTCTTCTTGATACGTGCGGTAGTGCTTCGGGCTCATGCCGAATTTCTTTTTAAACGCCTTGGAAAACACGAGCTGGTCGTTGTAGCCCACATGACCGGCAATCTCCTTGACGGACAGGCTCGTGCTGACCAAAAGGTTCGCGGCTTTGTGCATACGGAAATCGATTAAGAACCGCTGGATGGAGAGGTGCAGCTCCTTTTGGAACGCCGCGTTTAAGTGCGACCGCGAGACGCCCACCTTCTGCGCGATGTCCGTGACACGGATGTCCTGCATGTACAGCTCGTTGATATAGTCGATCGCGCGGCTGACGTATGCGTTGCTGTCGGCGTTTGAGAGTGGCTGCCGGTTCTCGAGGAGCGCGCGCGTGTGCGATTCCACGAGCGTCGCGAGGAGCTTTAAAAGCAGCGACTGCCGGTACAGCCGGTCGGAAAACGACAGGCTCACATGCGCGAGCAGTTCCTCAAAACACTGGAGGTATTCGTCGTTTGCCGGTGTGGGCAGGATCAGGCTGCTTTTCGAAAAGCCGCACTGCTTTACGAGCGTGTCGGCGCTCAGGCCGTGAAAGCCGACCCACGTGTACGTCCACGGCGTGTACCGGTCGGCGCAGTAGACGACGGGCGTGTCCGGGTAGATTAAAAACATCTGCCCGGCCTTAATCGGCCACGTGTTCCCGTTCGCCGAGTAGAAGCCGCTCCCCGACAGCACGAAGTGGATGATGTATTCCGTGCGCACACCCGAAAATGCGTGATAGGGCTTGCAGTCCTCTTTCCCCATATGGACCAGCGCGACATCCAGCGCGTCCTCCTGCAAATCCTCCAGGCAGTGGAAATCGCTGCTGTTCGTATATTTGACGGTCTGCATGTGTCCCGCTCCCTTCCTGGCAGAATGGAAAGTCTGTTAAGACGATTATACCATAAAACCGTCGATTTTGACATCTCAAAATTCTCATACAATGGGCCGCTCAGGTTATGGATTTTACAATTGGCGGATTCTATAATGAATGCATAAAATCTCTTTGGAATGAAGAGGCGTTCTGGAGAAAATTTGTGATAAGGTGGGTATGAAATGAAAAACAGAAAGACATGGAAAAAGGGTTTGGCGTTAGGACTTTCCGCGGTGCTCGCGCTTTCAATGGCAGGATGCGGCGGCACGGGGGACAGTGCAAGCGGCGGCGCGGGCACGGCCGGCGGCAAGACGCTGCGCGTCGCGATTTGGGACAATAACCAGCTCTCCGGCCTGCAGCAGATTGCGGACGAATGGGGCAGCGAAAACGGCTACGACGTCCAGTTCGAAGTCCTCGACTGGAGCACGTACTGGACGATGCTCGAGGCCGGCGTGTCCGGCGGCGAGATGCCGGACGTGTTCTGGATGCATTCGGACAACGCGACGAAGTACATGGGCGCGGATGTGCTGATGAACTTAAACGACTTTATCGAGGAAGACGACGCGATTGACCTCGACAACTACTACGAGGGCATCGTCGACCTGTACGCCTCCGACGGCAGCCAGTACGCGATCCCGAAGGACCACGACACGATCGCGGTGATTTACAACAAGGCGATCTTCGACAAGTACGGCGTCGAGTATCCGTCCGACGACTGGACGTGGGAAGACTACGCCGCGGCCGCGCAGGAGATCAGCGAGAAAGGGGCCGCCGACGGCGTCTACGGCACGTACTGCAACGTGACGAACGACCAGGACACGTGGTACGACATTGTGTATGCGTACGGCGGCAGCATCATCAGCGGCGACAAGACGAAATCCGGCCTCGACGACCCGAACACGATCGAAGCAATGAACTTCGTCGCGAACGAGATCCTCCCGGCCTGCCCGCCGCAGGACACGATGGCCTCCACGAGCGGCGACACGATGTTCCTCTCGGGCCTAATCGGCATGGAGTGCCAGGGCTCCTGGATGGTCAACACGTACAACACGGCCGACAACGTCTCGGACTATGGCTGGGCGATGATCCCGTACGCGGACCTAAACGGCGACGGCCAGTGCCAGAAAGAAGAGCGCTGCTCGATCTATAACGGCTTGGGCTGGTCGATGTCCGCGAACACGCAGGACCCGGAAGGCGCCTGGGGCTTAATCTCCGCGCTGTGCTCCGAGGAAGGGCAGACAAAGCAGTCTGAGCTCGGCGTGACGATGTCCGGCTACATCGGCGCTTCGGACGCGTTCGTCGACGCGTTTGACCAGATGGACGTCTCGCCGTTTGTCAACGTCGAAAAGGAAGGCACGCTCGTGTTCCGCCCGGTTTCCAAGAATACGGCGAAATGGGCCGACAACAACGCGGACATTCTCGTCGACGCGTGGACGAACCCGGCGAACATGGAGGCAGACCTCAAGCAGGCCGCCGCGGACATGAATGAGATCCTTGCCGAAGAGAGCGAATGAGCCGGCGCACGCCCGGAAAAAACAAGCGGAAAGGATGAAATGCGATGACGAAAGCGGCATCGAAGAGAAGAATGTCACCGAGACTGCGGTCCGAGGCAAAATGGGGACTGGGCTTCATTGCCCCTACGATCATCGGCCTGCTCATTTTAAACTATTACCCGATTTTCGAGACCGTCTACGAATCGTTCTGCAAGACGGGCGACTTCGGGATTGGCAATCAGTTTATCGGATTCGAAAACTACAAAAATGTCTTTACGGACCCTGAGGTCTACCAAACGCTGTTCAACTCGTTTCGGTACGCGGCCGTCAGCCTCGTCTTGACGATTGTGATCTCGCTCGTGCTCGCGGTCCTTCTAAACCGCAAGATGCACGGCCGCTCCGTTTACCGCACGATCTATTTCCTCCCGATGGTCTGTGCGCCGGCGGCGGTCGCCATGGTTTGGAAGTGGATGCTAAACCAGAACTACGGCCTGATTAACCACCTGTTCGGCACGAACATCAACTGGATCACGGACCCGAACATCGCGTGGCTGAGCATGGTCATCGTCGGCACGTGGAGCGGCATCGGCAACAATATGATCCTCCTGCTCGGCGGTTTACAGGACATCCCGAAGGATTACTATGAGGCGGCCGCCATCGACGGCTCGACGGGGATCCACTCGTTTTTCCATATCACGATCCCGCTGTTGAGCCCGACGCTGTTCTTTATTATCCAGACCGGCATCATCGGCGCTTTGCAGATGTTCGACCTGCCGTTTATGCTGATGGACCAGAGCAGCCGCGCGTGGCCGACGGTCAAGACGATCACGTACCTATTTTACGAATACGCGTTCGAACACGGGGACAAGGGTTACGGCTCGACAATCGTTGTGTTTATGATCCTCGTCATCGGGATTTTGACGGTAATCCTGCAGAAGACAGAAAAGAAGTGGGTGCATTATGACTAAGATACAGACGAAAACGTCGAACCCAAACGACAGCCTCGACGCCGGCATGGGCTGGCACGCGAAGCGGGCACTGGTCAATACAATCATCCATGTCTGCCTGATCGTGGGCTCGATTGTGATGATTGTGCCGTTTGTCTGGATGGTGCTCACCGCGTTCAAGACGAAGACGGAAGCGATCTCGGTCAACCCGTTTTACATCTTCCCGCAGGCCGCCTGGCACATCGAAAACTTCATCGAGGTTTGGAATTCCTACAATTTCTTCGACCTTTATAAGAACACGCTGATTATGATCGCGCTGCGCGTGCTGTGCGCGTGCCTGACCGCGACGCTCGCGGGGTATGCGTTCGGGCGGCTGCGCTTCCCGCTGAAGAATTTCTTCTTTGCGCTCGTGCTCATCCAGATGATGGTGCCCGGCCAGATCTTTACAATCCCGCAGTACTTGATCGTCTCGAAGCTGCACGCGCTCAATACGCAGTTTGCGCTCGTCATGCCGGGCCTTGTCACCGCGTACGGCACGTACCTGTGTAAGCAGGGCTACCAGAGCCTGCCGAAATCGATTGAGGAGGCGGCGGAAATCGACGGCTGCAACGTCGCACAGCGGTTTCTGTTCATCATGCTGCCGCTGACGCGCTCGTCGCTTGTGTCCTTGGGCATCTTCACGGCGCTGTTCGCGTACAAGGACCTGATGTGGCCGCTGCTCGTCTGCCCGCAGCCCGAATACACGACGCTGACCGCCGGCCTCTCGCGGCTGCAGGGCCAGTTTACGAGCAATTACCCGCAGATGATGGCGGGCGCCGTGATGGCCGTGATTCCGATGATTGTCATTTACCTGATTTTCCAGCGGCAGTTTATCGAGGGCATCGCTTCTTCGGGCGAAAAGCTTTAAAAACCCACGGGCGTTTGGTATACTGGGGCTGGAACCTTTCCAAAACGAAGCGCGCAGGCGGGAAAGACGCCTGTCCGGCCCCGCGGCCAAAAGCCGCTCGAAAACGCCCTTTTTGTGCGGCGCCGGTGCTGCGTTTTGCGTGCCGGCGCCGCCTTTTTTGTCAACCGGCCGCACAAGGAAAAGCGGCGCCCCATCGAACAGAAACGTTTTTAAGAAAGGAATTTTAAAAGATGCAAAGACAGGCAATGTGCGCGGTTCCGCCGATGGGCTGGAACTCGTGGAATACGTTTACGGACAAGATCAATGAGGACGTCGTAAAGCAGACCGCGGACGCGATGGCCGACCAGGGCTTTTTGGAGGCCGGCTACCAATACCTCGTGATCGACGACTGCTGGAGCTTAAAGCAGCGCGACGAGGCGGGGAACCTCGCCGCGGACCCGGAAAAATTCCCGCATGGGATCCGGGCGCTCGCGGATTACGTCCACGCGAAGGGGCTCAAGCTCGGCATCTACAGCTGCTGCGGCACGCGGACCTGCGCGAATTATCCGGGCAGCTTTGAGCACGAGTACCAGGACGCGCGCCAGTTTGCGCAGTGGGGCATCGATTACTTAAAGTACGACAACTGCTTTAAGCCCCAATTCCAGGACGGGCCGACGCTGTACCGCCGCATGAGCCTGGCGCTGGCAAATTGTGGGCGGGACATCGTCTTTTCCGCGTGCCAGTGGGGGAAAGATTCCGTGTACGACTGGATTCGTTCCACCGGCGCGCACCTGTTCCGCTCGACGGAGGATATCAACGATTCCTGGAATTCCATCCGGGACATCGCGTGCTCCCAGATGGACAAGCTCAAATACACGGGCGCGTACTGCCACAACGACATGGACATGCTCGTCGTCGGCATGTACGGCAAGGGCGGCAACGACTATATCGCCGCCGGCGGCTGCACGGACGAGGAATACCAGACGCATTTTTCACTGTGGGCGATGATGAATTCCCCGCTGATGATCGGCTGCGACGTCCGGAACGTGTCCGACGCGGCGAAGAAAATCCTTTTAAACCGCGATTTGATTGCGATTAACCAGGACGTCGAGTGCCGCGCGCCGTTTTTACTAAACTGTGTGACGAACGACGCGGACCTGTATGTGATGGTGAAGGTTTTGTCAAACGGCGACCTCGCGCTCGCGCTGTTCAACATGGGCGATGTGCCGGCCCTCGGCGCCGTCGATTTCTGCGACTTCGGCCTGCCGGCGAACGCGGGCATGGCGCTTCAATTCTACGACTGCATCGAACACACCGAGGCCGGGGTGTGGGAGGAGGTCTTCACGACGACCGTGCCGTCGCACGGCTCGAAGGTGTACCGCTGCAAGCTGGTGAAAAAGCCATGACCGGGCGCACCTGTATGCAGTGTGGGAAACCCCTGCAATCCGACGAAATTGCGCTGCATCGGCGGCTGTTCGGCCGGGGCGTGACGGCCTACCGGTGCTTAGACTGCCAGGCGGCGTATCTGAACACGACGCGCGCGCGTTTGGAGGCGGTGATTGCGCGGTATCACGAGACCGGCATCTGCGCGCTGTTTGCAAAATGGGACACAAAAGGAGGCAGCTAGCTATGGAAGCGGCAAAGACGATACGATTTGAAATCAATCTCCAAAAAGGCAGGCAAATCTGCGCACAGGCCCCCGTAAACGGGGCATACGAGGCGGACGGCGTCCGCGTGGAAGTAAAGCAGGCGGCGCGGGGGGCGTGCCAATGGGGCGAAATCCGGGTCGCACTGCAAAATGAGTCGTGCCGGGAAAACTGGAATCTGGCGCTTTCGCGCCCCGTGCGGGTCTGGGTGCCGTTTGAAAAGCCGAAAAAGATGACGGCTTTGTACCTATTTAACGAATGGTGGACGCGGCCGGCGTTTCTCGAGCGCTTCCCGGAAATCCCCGACCGCACGCAGGTGCTGCTGTGCGAATACGCGGACCGCTTTGCCTGCGTTGTGCCGATGGTGGGCGAAGCGTTCAAGGCCGTTTTAAGCGGCGGCACGGACACGGAGCTGTGTCTGACGATGGCGGCCGCGCTGGGCGGGCAGCGCGCGCTTTCGGAACCGCTTTACGTCGTGGGCGAGGGCCGGGATATTTACGGGGCCATCCGCGAAGCGTTTCGCGAGATCGCGGCGTACAAGGGCATCCGCCTGCGCGAAGCGCGCCGCGTGCCGGAGATGTTCCGCTACCTCGGCTGGTGCAGCTGGGACGCGTTTTATAAGGATGTCAGCGAGGCGGGCATCCGCGAAAAGGCCGAAGAGCTCTCCGAAAAGCACATCCCCGTGCGCTGGATGCTCATCGACGACGGCTGGCTCTCGGAAACCGGCGAGCGGCTCGAGGATTTCCTGCCGGACCAAAAGAAGTTCCCGCACGGCTTTCGGAAAATGGCCGAAGACATCCGAAAGACGACCGCCGTCTCCTGGTTCGGCGTCTGGCACGCGCTGGGCGGCTACTGGGGCGGCATTGCGCCGGAGAGCCCCCTCGCGCAAAAGGAGCAGGCGCACCTTTATCGGACCGTCAACGGGAAGCTGCTGCCGAGCCCGTTTACGGGGGAGGGCTTTTACCGGGACTGGTACGCGGCGTTAAACCGCGAGGGCATCTCCTTTGTCAAGGTGGACGGGCAGAGCGCGGTCCCCTATTACTTCGAAAACAGCCTGCCGCTTGGCGCCGCGGCCCGCGGCATGAACGAGGCGCTCGAGGGCGGCGCTTCCCGCATGGACGGCGCCGTAATCAACTGCATGGGCATGGCGATGGAGAGCATTTTGGCGAGGCCCGCCACCGCGGTCTCCCGCAACAGCGACGATTTCTGCCCGAACAAGGCGGACGGCTTTGCTGAGCACCTCTTGCAGAACGCCTACAACGCGCTGTACCACAACGAGCTGTACGGCTGCGACTGGGACATGTTCTGGACGATGCACGAAGACGCGAAAAAGCACAGCCTTTTGCGCGCAGTCAGCGGCGGGCCGGTCTATACGAGCGACAAGCCCGGCGCGACCGACCCGGAAATCCTAAAGTCGCTTATGTACCACGACGGCAAACTCCTGCAGATGGCACGCGCGGCGAAGCCGACGGCGGACTGCGTGTTCTCGAATCCATTGGAAGATGGGGCCTTCAAGCTCCACAACGTGGCCCCGTACGGCGGCAAAACGGCCGGCGGCATCGCCGCGTTTAACTTGACGGGCCGCGCGCAGCATTTTTCGTTCTCCCCCGCGGAAATCCCGGATCTGGAGCGGGCGGACGCCTACTGGGTCTACGACTATTTTCAGCAGAAGGCCGCGTTCCTCGCCCCGAACGCGACGTATGGCGCGACGCTCGAGACGGACCAATTTGCGTGGTTTCTGCTGCTGCCCTGCGGGGCGCACGGTGCATTCCTCGGGCTGTTGGACAAATACGCGGGCTTTCTGGCCGTCGAAAGCCTTTGCGAAGGCGAGGGCACGACGGTGCTCACGCTCCACGAAACCGGCCGGTTCGGCTGGATTTCCGAAAAGCCGCCGCGCAGATTGTTTGTAAACGCCCGGGAATTCACCGGGAAAATCGAGCAGATCGCGCCGTGCGTCTACGCGGCCGCACTGCCGGAATCGCCCGAAAAGGCGGCGGTCACGCTGCTCTGGTGATATAATAAATAGGAAGAAAAGAATCAAAAAAGCGGCAGGGCTTTTGCACATGCGCAGAAGCCCTGCCGTTTTGGTTTTTCGTTTTTCGCCGTGCCGCTTTTTTAGAGCTTTTTGACGAACAGCGCGCGGATCGCGTTTAGCACCGCGAGGACCATCACGCCGACGTCCGCGAAAATCGCGAGCCACATGCTCGCAAGGCCCAGCGCGCCGAGCACGAGGCACAGAAGTTTCACGCCGATTGCGAACACGATGTTCTGGTACACGATGCCGAGGCATTTGCGGCTGATCTTGATGGCCTTCGAGATCTTTAGCGGGTCGTCGTCCATTAAAACAATGTCCGCGGCCTCGATCGCGGCATCGGAGCCCATCGCGCCCATCGCGATGCCGATGTCGGCGCGGCCGAGCACCGGCGCGTCGTTGATGCCGTCGCCGACGAACGCGAGCTTTTCCTTTTCGGGTTTCCCCTGTAAGAGGGCCTCGACCTTTTCGACCTTCCCGGCCGGCAGAAGCTCGCTGTACACCTCGTCGATGCCGAGCTCGCCCGCGACCGCGTCGGCGACCTTTTTCGCGTCGCCGGTGAGCATGACCGTTTTGCGGACGCCGGCGGCCTTTAACGCCCGGACCGCTTCCTTCGCGTGCGGCTTTACGACGTCGGAAATCACGATGTGGCCGGCGTATTTGCCGTCGATGGCCATGTGGATGATCGTGCCGACGCTGTGGCACGGGATAAACGGGATGCCCAGATGGTTCATCAATTTGTCGTTGCCGGCCGCGACCGGGACGCCGTCGACCTTCGCGAGGACGCCGTTGCCGCTGATTTCCTGGATGTCGGACACGCGGCTGCGGTCGATTTCCTTGCCGTAGGCCCGCTGCAGGCTCTTGCTGATCGGGTGGGAGGAGGCGCTTTCGGCCAGCGCCGCGTACTCGAGGAGCTTTTTATTTTCCAGTTCGCTGTGGTGGATGCCGTTGACCTCAAACACGCCCTGCGTCAGCGTGCCGGTTTTATCGAACACGACCGTGCGCGTCTGCGACAGCGTTTCGAGGTAATTCGAACCCTTGACGAGCACGCCCGCCCGGCTCGCCCCGCCGATGCCGGCGAAGAACGACAGCGGGATGCTGATGACCAAGGCACACGGGCAGGAGATGACGAGGAAGGTCAGCGCGCGGTAAATCCAGCTGCCCCAGTCTGGTGTGAGCCCCATGAACGCCATGCGCACGAGCGGCGGCAGGACCGCCAGCGCCAGCGCGGCAAAGCACACGGCCGGCGTGTAGATGCGGGCGAATTTCGAGATGAAATCCTCCGACTTCGACTTGCGCGAGCTCGCGTTCTCCACGAGGTCGAGAATCTTCGAGACGGTCGATTCGCCGAATTCCTTCGTCGTCTGGATTTTCAAAACGCCGTTTTGGTTGATGCAGCCCGAGATGACCTCGTCGCCGGGGCCGGCCTCCCGCGGCAGGCTTTCGCCGGTCAGCGCCGCGGTGTTTAACGTCGAGCGCCCCTCCACGACCGTGCCGTCGATCGGCACCTTTTCACCCGGCTGCACGACGATCACACTGCCGGGCGCGACTTCGTCGGGGTCGACTTTTGTAAGTTTCCCGTCTTTTTCGATGTTCGCGTAGTCGGGACGGATGTCCATCAGGTCGCTGATGTTGCGCCGGCTTCTGCCGACGGCGTAGCTCTGGAACCATTCGCCGATCTGATAGAACAGCATGACGGCGATGGCCTCCGTGTAGTCGCCGCTTTGCTCATACAGCGCGAGCGCAATCGCGCCGACCGTCGCGACGGCCATCAAAAAGCACTCGTCAAATACCTGGCGGTGCAAAATCCCCTTGAGCGCCTTCCACAGGATGTCGTAGCCCACGACAAAGTAGGGCACCATATACAGCACAAACCGCAGCACTCCCGCCGCCGGCACGAAGTTTAAAACAATCAGCAGCGCGGCGGACACGAGGATGCGCGTGAGCATGATCTTCTGCTTCCGATTCATAACCAAACCCCTCCTTCGGCAGCCCGCGTTTTGGTTTGCGGGCCGCCGTTTCCTCTCTCTGGTGTGCCGCTTAGAGGTACACTTCGCAGTCCGATTCGATCCGCTTGCAGTTCTTGCGCACCTGCTGCATGACGGCCTTCGGGTCCTGGCCCTCCTCGAACTCGACGTTCATCTTGAGCGTCATGAAGTTGACGACCGCGTCCTTGACCCCCGCCGTCTTCTTCGCGGCGCCCTCCATCTTGTTCGCGCAGTTCGCGCAGTCCACGTCGATCTTATACGTCTTTTTCATCGGAAAAACCCCTTTGCAGTAAAATTTCAATCGGTAAACTCTTAAACAATTAAGAGATTGTTTAATCGTTACCCTCATTATAGCACCCGCCGCGCGGATGTCAATAGGGTTTTCGAAAATCTTTTTATTTTTTTGCGGCGCACAAAAACCGCCCGCTGCCGGGCGCGGGAAATTTCCCATCGCGGGCAGCGGGCGGCTGTGTTTTCCTTTTAGAATTTTAAGAAATCAGACCTTGTCGAGCGCCTGGGCGACGTCCGCGAGGATATCCTCGACGTCCTCGATGCCGACGGAGAGGCGCACGAGGTCCGCCGAGATGCCGGCCGCGGCGAGCTGCTCGTCGTTCATCTGGCCGTGCGTCGTGGAGGCCGGGTGCAGCACGCACGTCTTGGCGTCGGCCACATGCGTCGCGATGGACGCGAGCTTTAACGCGGACATGAACGTTTCCGCCGCCGCGCGGCCGCCCTTGACGCCGAACGAGATGACGCCGCACGAGCCGTGGGGCATGTACTTTTCGGCGAGCGCGTGGTGCGGGTCGGACGAAAGCCCCGGGTACTTCACCCACGAGACCTTGTCGCTTTGCTCGAGGAATTCCGCGACGGCCTGGGCGTTCGCGCAGTGGCGCGCCATGCGCAGCGAGAGCGTCTCGAGCCCGACATTCAAAAGATACGCGTTCATCGGCGCGGCGCAGCTGCCGAAGTCGCGCATAAGCTGGGCGACGGCCTTCGTGATGTACGCGCCGCCCAAGCCGAACCGCTCCGTGTACGTGATGCCGTGGTAGCTCTCGTCCGGCGTCGTCAGGCCCGGGAACTTGTCCGCGTGGGCGGTCCAGTCGAAGTGGCCGGAATCGACAATCGCGCCGCCGACCGTGTTCGCGTGGCCGTCCATATATTTCGTCGTGGAATGCGTCACGATGTCGGCGCCCCACTCGAACGGATGGCAGTTAATCGGCGTCGGGAACGTGTTGTCCACGATCAGCGGGACGCCGTGCGCGTGCGCGGCCTTCGCGAATTTCTCGATGTCGAGCACGGTCAATGCCGGGTTTGCGATCGTCTCGCCGAAGACGGCCTTCGTGTTCGGCTGAAACGCCGCGTTGAGCTCCTCCTGGGTGCAGTCGGGGTCGACAAACGTAAACGAGATGCCCATGCGGTGCATCGTCACGGAGAACAGGTTAAACGTGCCGCCGTAAATCGACGAGGACGCCACGACGTGGTCGCCGCACGACGCGATGTTGAACACGGCAAAGAAGTTCGCCGCCTGGCCCGAGGAGGTCAGCATCGCCGCGGTGCCGCCTTCAAGCGCGCAGATCTTCGCCGCGACCTGGTCGTTCGTCGGGTTCTGCAGGCGGGTGTAGAAATAGCCCTCCTTCTCGAGCTCGAAGAGCTTGGCCATTTCCGCGCACGACTCGTAGCGGAACGTCGTGGACTGGACGATCGGGATGTTGCGGGGTTCCCCGTTTTGCGGGCGGTAGCCGGCGTGGACGCACAGCGTGCCGGGCTTCTGTTCGTTCAAAGACATAAAAACACGCTCCCTTTCTTCGGAAAGCCGCTTTCTTCATAATCGTAAACGGATCATATAAAAAGAAAGCGGCTGCATTTTTAAAGTTTTTTCGCCCTCTCATCATAGCACAGAAACGCTTTCCCGACAAGGGCGGGGTGGGGGAGATAGGAATCGGAAATCTTATTTTTAGAATACAGACGATTTCGCATAAAATTTTTAAAGAATAAAAAATATTTTATAAATCTATTGACAAACACTTCCTGTGCGCGTATACTGAAGTTGTCAAAATGGAAAGGGAAATAAGGAATCTTTCCGGTTGCCTTTCAAATGTAGTTGAAACGGTTCCATGGAGAGGAGGTCGAGTCCAATGCAGCAGGCAATGGTTCCAGAAGAAACGCAAGAAAATTCGGATACTAGTAGTAAAGGAGAAACGCATGAATCGCTTTACAAAGAGTCTCTGCGCGTTGGGCGCAGCGGCCATGCTGTTTTCAACCGCAGTTTTGCCAGCAGCAGCCGTGACTGGGAGCTTTAGATTTAACATGCCCAAATCGGCGGGAATAGTCATGAACACATATGGTTATGTGCAAAAGGACTACGACGGTGATCCAAACTTTTATGTACATCCAACTGGCGGAACGTGGGCACCGCTGAATCATCTCACATATGTATATGCCATTAATGATAGAGGCCAAAATTGCAGTACATCGAAACAACTTGTAGGTAATCGAAATCACGTGTTTGCCTATAATTCAGCAAGTATTCCAGTAGGCGGACAATATATGAACATTAAACTGCAAGAAGCGCATACGTTAAGCGAAGGGTATACAATGACAGGTGTTTGGACCCCGTGATTGACATTCGATGTAGAAATGATTGTCGATTGTTAGGGAGGCGGTCAGAAGTGCCTGACCGCCTTCTAATTTTTTATAGATATAAAAAAGGAGGTCTATTCGTGAATTGGAATCCAAGAAATGGACGAAAAATGGGCAGCGCCGTATTGGCGGGCGCCCTTCTCCTTTTTGGGCTCGCTTCCTGCAAGCCGACGGAAGATGTCGTTTCCGCCACTTCGACAGTGTCGGCCTCACCGTCTTCCCAAGCAGCGGGCACGATTCCTGCCTCGATCCAGCAGAGCTTTCCGAACGGCTTGACGATCGACGCCGCCGTCACGATTCCAGACGGCTGGGACCTGCAGGCCGTCGCGACGCAGCAGATGAACCCGGTCGTGTTTGATGCGGACAAAGTTGCCGGGCAGCTGCTCGCGGGAAAGGACATCGCGAATCACCAAACGCTCACCCCCGGCCCAACGCGCGGCGGCAACGAGACGCCGCAGGACATTTATACGACTGCAGATGACACCCATTTAAATTTGGACCCGGCGCTGGGATCCGTTAGATTGACTACGCCGCAGGCAGAAGCCATCTCTTACGCATATTTTCCAGAGGAGACGAGTGAGTACTACAATCGCGACGCCTACACAGCCGAAAGTCTCCCGTTTATGGCGCCCGAAGATGCACACGCGCAGGTCTGCGCGCAGCTTGTTGAGATGGGGCTGCCCGATTTGTCCGACGGCCCCTACGAAGTGGTGGCGCTGGACCATGAGACGCTGCAGCAGCAGGAGCAGGACCCGAAGCAGATCGACATCAAGCCCGAAACGGCCCCCGAAAAGAAGGGCACGTGGACGCAGGACGACGACTGCTACGTTTTCACGCTGCATCCGGCCCTTGCCGGCGAGCCGGCCGACACCCAGGTCGATTTGTCACTGGTGGCCCGCCCTACCGTCACCGTATACTACGGCTCTTCGGGGTTTTTGTCCATCGAGGGCGGCTTTTATGAGCCGGCCGGCGAGCCGGCCGCACAGGCTGTCGTTCCCGTGGAACAGGCAGTGCAGACATTTACGGATTTCTACAGCACGAAGAAGTATTCTTCGGAAGAGGCGGCAGAACACGTCACGGACATTGCGCTCGTCTACTATTTCCACAGCGCGGGCGACCTGACGGACACCTGCGAGATCTGGCCAGTCTGGAATTTCCGCGTAGAGACGGGCCTCGAATCCACGCCGCAGTTTGTCATGGTGGACGCCGTGACGGGCCTGCTCGTGGATACGCGGGTATCGTAAGGAGGGAGTGCGGTGCGGCATCTATTTGCGATGGACGCCCGGCGCGCTTTCGGTCAGGGGCGGCTCTGGTTCCTGGCTGCCGGAATCGTGCTGCTGCTGTTTGTCAATTCCCGCGGGTTTGGACATAATTTCTTTCCATCTGCAGTATACGTTTTACAACACGCCGCTATCAATTTTATCCAGCAGGGCATCTTGATTTTGGCGGCGTTCGGTTACGCGGGCGCTTTCTGCGAGGACTGGAAAAATCGGAATATCCGAAACATTTTGGCGCGCAGCAGTCCGAAGCGCTACGCGGTCTCGAAGATATGCGTGTGCGCGCTGGCCGGATTTGTGACCTATTTTGTCGCGTACATCGTATTTGCGCTGCTCGCGGGCCTGCTTGCGGGCGGCGTGTGGATCGGTAATCCGAATTATGTGATGGGAGATAGGGGGGAATCGATTCCCATCTGGGATGGATGTGCGAGCGACGCGCTGCTTCTGGCCGGAAATTTTCCGCTTTGGCTTGTCTGCCGGGGCGTGCGCCACGCGCTGGAGGGCAGTTTTTTTGCCGTTATTTCTCTGGCCATCTCTACGCTGATCCCGAACGAGCTGATTGTGCTGACGATTCCAGCCATTACACATTTCCTTTTGAACTTTTTTCCTATAAAGCTTTCCTTTCTGCCCATCTTTCGAATTGACGCAATCTATGAAAATTCCGCCTTCTACCTCTTTGACAGCGTTTGGCTGCATCTGCTTTTGGAGCTTGCGCTGACGGCGGCGGTCTGCCTTCTGATGGGCGTCCTATTCTATTTTGGCGTGCAAAGGAGGTTGGAACGTGGATAACGCAAAGAATGTGCTGCGCGTGTGCGGCAACAACTTTTTGAAGTGGCGCGCGAACGCCCGCGTGCTCGTCACGTTTCTCCTCGCGGCCATATTCCTGTATTCGGCCACAGATGGGCTGCGCGCAATCGCGGTGGAGTCCGACATGGCCGTCACGCCGTGGGTCTTTCCGTTTTTGAGTGCAAACGACGCGATGCATCAGCTCCTCTTCCTTTTGGCGGTGTTTTTGTTCTGTGACGCGCCGTTTTTCGATGAGCAGTACCCATACATCTGTGCGCGCTGCGGGCGCAGGGTGTGGGCGCGCGGGCAGGTGCTGTACGTCTTTTCCGGCGCAGCGGTCTATACGGCGGCGCTGTATGGGTTTAGCCTCCTCGTCTTCGGGCCGTATCTGAGCTTTTCGACGCAGTGGGGCAAGCTGCTGCGCACGCTTGCAAACGCGGCCGAAGCGCTGGGGGACACCGGTACCGGCCTTGCGACGGGCAGCGTGGCCGGGCGGATTTTAAGCTACTACACGCCTTTGCAGGCAACCGGTCTGACACTGCTGTTGACGTGGCTCGGCTGTGCGTTTCTGGGGCTTTTGATGTTCCTTTTAAACCTGCGCTTTCACCGCGCGGTCGGCTCCATTGTGGCCATCGCGTTTGTGGTGATGGACTATTTCCTTCAGGTTTTTACAATCGGGCAGGGCTTTGTGATGCCGGTTTTGTTCTTTTTCTCCCCGCTTTCGTGGTCGAACCTTGCGCGCATCCAGGTGCGCCCCGGGGAATTTTCCCCGCCGGCCTGGTACGCCGTCGTCGTGCTTTTGGGACTGGTCGTTTTGCTTTCCGCCTTGTCCCTGCACGCCATGAAGCGCCGGGACGTCGAAATTCTTCCGGAGGTGTGAGATGGCAGCAGCAATTGAAGTGAAAAACGTCGTCAAATCGTTTCAGGACACGACCGTGCTGCACGACGTGAGCGTCTGCTTTGCGCCGGGGCAAATCCACGGGCTCATCGGCCGCAACGGCTCCGGCAAAACCGTGCTCATGAAGTGCATCTGCGGCTTCATGCGCCCGACGTCCGGCGAAATCCTCGTCGAGGGCAAGCGCGTCGGCAAGGACGTCGATATCCCGCCGAACATGGGCGTCATCATCGAGGCGCCGGGCTTTCTGCCCGCGTACTCGGGCTTTAAAAACCTCTCTCTTTTGGCCGGCATCCGCCATAAAATCGGCAAAGCGGAGATTTTAGACACCTTGCGCCGCGTCGGCCTCGACCCCGAGAGCAAGAAGCACGTCGGGAAGTACAGCCTCGGCATGCGCCAGCGCCTGGGCATCGCGCAGGCGATCATGGAAAACCCGGACATCCTCCTGCTCGACGAGCCGATGAACGGCCTCGACAACCGCGGCGTCGAGGACATCCGCAAGCTCCTGCTCGACCTCAAGGCCGAGGGCAAGACGATCGTGATCGCGAGCCACAGCATGGAGGACATCCATTTTTTGTGCGACACGGTCCACGAGATGGACGCGGGCGTCTTGACGCCGTGCCGGCAAGCGTGGGACGAGGCGCTTGCGGAACACGCGGGGGATTCCAAAAAGTAAGTTTATAAAAATAAGTTTATAAAAAGAAGAGCAGGTACGTTTTCAATGCACCTGCTCTCTTTTTGTCTCTTTAGAATTTACACGGGGGAATTCGGTGTCCAGCGTGCAGGCCATGCCGTCCTGCAGGGGGGCGCTTTTGAAATGAATCCGGCAGCAAGTCCCGCTCTGCAAGATTTTTTTGAAATGCGGTTTCCATTTTCTGAAAAAAGACCTTCTTACGTCGATCACGAACTTCTACCTCGGCACCAGCGGCGTCTTTACTGCCTCCATGACGAAGCAGGGGCCGCGCCATTGCTTGACGCGCTTTGGGGCAAATAAGGCGTACGGCGATACGTATCTGTGCCGCTTGACGGCAACGGGTTCAGTCGGTCAGGGCGCCGGCGTTTATGTCAGCTACGCGGGGAAGAACCGCAAACTGTTTACGGCAACCGTCTCCTGAGCAGAACATGAAACGCAGCAGCATAGATTGGGACTCACGGCTTCATTCAAAACCGTTCTGGGTTTCCATCAGTTCCGTAGTGGTGGCTGTCGTTTTTGATATTCTCAATCTATGTGGAGTGGTTCCCAAAGTTACGGAAAGTGATATTCTAAATGTGATTACACTGCTTTTGATGATTCCAACTACGATTGGGATTCTTGCAGATCCCTCGGCACTGAAAAACTCGGATGATTCAAATAAAAAATAAATAAAGGAACTACCCACCGCGTCAAATACGGTGGGTAGTTCTTTTATACGAAATAAACAGGCATTTTCATTTTATCATTTTGTGATTCTCTATTGTGTATTTACGTCTATCTTTTTATGAAAAGAATTACGGAAGCTGAAGATAAGCCAAGCACAATTCTAGATATTCTCCATCTTCTATCGTGATTTGACGGGTTCCAGTCCAAAATTCTTCCGAGGAAATCTGATTGTCAAGTCTATGATAGCCGTCGGACGAGCGATAAACCGTAGCGCTGGACATTCCAATTTCCTCCCCATAATACGTGGGATCACGAACAACCGTGTACGTGCCGGGTGCAATGTCAAATCCGCATTTATACTGAACGGCAAAGTTGCTGCTTCCAATTCCCAGCTGTCCCTCTTCGTTTGGAAGCGCACGGACGGCATTTTGAATCGCAATCACTTTCGCCATGCTGAGCCGCAGGGTTTGCCCGTCTTGTACCGTCAAATAGGCGCGGCCGTCTTTCCCGTGCGTCCACCGGGATGTTTCGTCTTCTCCATTCGGACCGGTTACAACGGCCCACGCGATGTGATAGGTGTCGTACGGAAAGATGACATATTCGCCGGCCGGGATATCTTTGCCAATTTGATAGGATTTTGTATAATTGATATTTAAATTATCATACGGTCCAACTTCTGTTGAAACATACGGAATCGCGGCGACCGCGTGCTTGACGGACGGCTGGCCCGGCAGCGTCGTGTAGATGCCGGCGGCCTGGCCTTCCTCGCCCGTCGCGAGGACTTTGAAATAGTACACGTCGTTGCCGTTTTCCGTGACCTTGCGCACCTCGCGCGTCTGGAACGCCGCGCCGTTGCCCATCACGATGTTCGGGTTCGCGTGGGTTCCATGTACGGTCATTTTGAACGTGTACGTCTTGCCCTGCTCGACTAGAAAGTTCATCGTCGTGTCGCTCTCGACATACGGCGCCGGTGTGTCGGCCGCGGCCGCAGAAAGCGGCATTGCGCTCACGAAGACGGCTGCTGCTGCCAGAATCGCGGCAACTTTCTTTTTCATAAAATGACCCCCTTGAGACCAGAAATTTTAGGACTTGCCTTTGCGGCGGAGAAAAGGCGCCCTGCAAAGGCAGTCCCTTCTATATTTAGTATACCTTCTGAAAAGGGAAAGTCAATAGAATTCGGAAAGAAATCCGCAAAATTTAGGTGAAAATAAGGAATCCCGCCGCCGCTTTTTTACAAAACGCGCGGCAAATCCCTCGGAAACCTGCATAAAAATGTGCCGGTTTGCGCCCGGCATCATGACAATGGCCCGGGAATGGTGTATAATAAAAAGAAACCGACACAGAAAGGAAGGTGCCTATGGCAGAGGAAAAGCGGTTTGCCGTGTTGATTGACGCAGATAACGTTTCGGGGAAATACGTCAAATACATTCTCGACGAGGTCAGCAACGAAGGCGCGGCCACCTATAAGCGCATTTACGGCGATTGGACGAAGCCCTCGCTGGCCTCGTGGAAAAATGTCCTGCTCGACAATTCGATCACGCCGATCCAGCAGTACGGCTACACGACCGGCAAGAGCTCGACGGACTCCGCGATGATCATCGACGCGATGGACATCCTGTACGCCGGCCACGTGGAGGGCTTCTGCCTCGTTTCGAGCGACTCGGACTTCACGCGCCTGGCCGTCCGCCTGCGCGAGAGCGGCATGATGGTCATCGGCATGGGGGAGAAGAAGACCCCCAGCGCGTTCGTCGCGGCGTGCAACAAGTTCCGCTATCTCGAGGTGCTCGCCCAGCAGGCCAAGGAAAATGAGAAGGAGGACGGCGAGGAATCCGAAACCCAGCCGGAAATGGCGCCGCCGGCCGCGATTGTCCACACGATCCTCTCGATGGTGCGCGACAACGGCGACGAGGACGGCCGCCTGCCCATCAGCGAGGTGGGCAACATGCTCGCCCGCCGCTATCCCGACTTCGATGTGCGCAATTACGGCTTTAAGAAATTGAGCCTGTTTATCAAATCCTTAAACATGTTTGAAGTGGTCAGCGAGCCGTCGGAAAACGGCCGCAACCGCATTTTCTATGTAATGGAAAAGCCGCAGCCGCGCCGCCGCCCGCGCATTTACGTATAACCCGCACCTGAAAACGAAGGGAGGCCCCGCTTTGGACGGGGCGGGCTTCCCGAAAAGAGGAGGCAGAGTTTCTATGTCTGAACATCCATCGACCCCCGCGCCGCGCCGCCCGCTGACGCCGCGCGAGCGCCGGGAACGCCGCCGCATCCGCCGGCGCCGGCTGTTTATTCGCCGGTGCCTGATTGTGCTCGTCGGCGTGCTGCTGGTCCTCGCGATTGTGGGGATCCTTTCGGGCATCGTGCGCCTGGCGTCCGGCGGCGGGCAGTCCGCCGGCGGCTTGACGGACAGCCAGCCCGCGTCCTCCGCGCAGTCCGCGCCGCCCGCGGCACTTTCGTTTGCCGGCGTCGAGACGGCGCCCTTGCAGGTCCAAACGGAGGGGCTTTCGGGCTATCAGGCGCTTTACCCCGATTTATACGTCCCCGCCGTGCCGGGGCAGTGGAAGTCGCCGGTCACGAAGACGGTCTATCTGACGTTCGACGGCGGCCCGGGCGAGCAGACGCAGCAGCTTTTGGACGCGCTCGCCGCGGAAAATGTCAAGGCGACGTTCTTTTTGTCAAACCGGGACCCGCAGGCCGCGCCGATGATCCGCGCGATCTATGAGGCGGGGCACGTGTGCGCGGTCGGCCCGTCTTCGGAAGAGGAGGGAACGCTCTTTGCGAGCGTCGATGCGTATTTAGACGACTTTTACGCGATGTGGACGCTTATCCAAGAGCAGACCGGCGGCCACTGCGCGCCGTTTTTCCGCTTCCCGGGCGGCTCCGACAGCACGCAGGGGGGAAGCGAAATCCGCGCGGCGGTCCAGCGCGAGATGCTGCGCCGCGGCTTTTACTATTACGATTGGGACATCGACAGCGGCGACGCCGCGGGGAATTCCGGCACGCAGATCTACGCGGCCGTCACGGGCGGCATGAGCCGCGACGGCAATATGCCTGTGTTCCACGAAACGGCCGCCGCGGTAGAACAGCTCCCGCGCATCCTCGCGTACGGCGAGGAAAACGGCTATACGTTTCTGCCGTTAGACGGCACGCTCGACCCGTCCACGTTTTTGCGCGAGGGCGTCGGGCGGGAGACGTTCTTTTCCACCGTCGCGGGGAACCCGAACTTTACGCTCAGCGACGAGAACCAGACCCGCTTCGCCGACCGGCTGCAGGTTTCGTCCGCAGGGCCCAGTACGGCGGCTTCTGCGTAAAATTTTATAAAATTTTGGAAAGAATCAGGCCCGCTGTGCCGCGAAATGACGCACAGCGGGCCGTTTTTGACGCCTTTTTTGCAAAAAAAGAGACAAGAAATTTGCAAAAGTGATTGTTTCTCCTTTTAAAGAATGCTATGATAGTAATGTTAAGAAAGCGTTATGGCTTTGTTAAAAATCTGTTATACCCCGGGAATGGGGCCCGCTTCCAGCGGAGGCTGGGGCCTGTCTGACCCGGCAGACGAGGGGCGAAGACATTCGGATGACAATTACACTGACAGCTTTTTTGCAGGATTTAGGCAGCAACCCGCCGCTGCTGATTACGGTCCTGCTCACGATCGCCGTGATTTTGGTCAACGGCTGGACCGACGCGCCCAACGCGATTGCGACGTGCGTTTCGACGCGCTCGATGCACCCGCGTGCGGCGATCCTGATGGCCGCGGCCTTCAATTTCCTCGGGATCCTCGTGATGACGACGATCAACAAGACCGTGGCGGAGACGATTTACAACATGGTCGATTTCGGCGGCGACTCCCATGAGGCGCTCGTCGCGCTGTGCGCGGCGATGGTGGCGATCGTCGTGTGGGCGACGCTCGCGTGGGTGTTCGGCATCCCGACGAGCGAGAGCCACGCGCTGATTGCCGGGCTTTCCGGCGCGGCCATCGCGCTGCACGGCGGCCTTGCGGGCATCAACGGCAGCGAATGGGTCAAGGTGCTTTACGGGCTTTTGCTCTCGACCGTGCTCGGGTTTGCGATGGGCTGGGGCGTCGCAAAGCTGACGGCCCTTCTGTGCAGGAACGTCGACCGGCGGCGTGCCGACCCGTTTTTCCGCGGCGCGCAGATCTGCGGCGGCGCGGCGATGGCGTTCATGCACGGCGCGCAGGACGGGCAGAAGTTTATGGGCGTGTTTTTATTGGGCATGTTCCTGTCAAAGGGAGAGGCAAACGTCGGCGTGTTCGAGATCCCGGTGTGGCTGATGGTCTTGTGCTCGCTCGTGATGGCGCTGGGCACGTCGATTGGCGGCTACCGCATCATCAAGGCCGTCGGCATGGACATGGTCAAGCTCGAGCGCTACCAGGGCTTCGCGGCCGACGCCGCGGGCGCCGGGTGCCTATTGATTTCCTCTTTGACCGGCATCCCGGTCAGCACGACCCACACGAAGACCACGGCGATCATGGGCGTCGGCGCGGCGCGGCGGCTCTCGATGGTCAACTGGGGCGTCGTCAAGGACATGGTGCTCACGTGGGTGCTGACGTTCCCGGGCTGCGGGGTCATTGGATTCTTGATGTCCAAACTCTTCACGGCCGTGTTTTGAGCGGCCGGCATGTACGAACGAAAATTCTGGAAAAGCGCGAGGAGCCCTAAAAAGCCCCTCCACCAAAGGAAAGGCGCGGAGAAATCGTGGCGAAAAAATCGAATTTTTATTTTGACAGCTTTGTAACGATGGCGCAGGCGGCCTGCCAGGCGGCCGAGCTGCTCCATCAGATCCTGCACGGGTTCGACCCCGAAAAGCTCGAGGCGCAGCGCGCGAAGATGCACGAGATCGAGCACGGCGCGGACCAGGTCAAGCACCGGATGATGGAGCAGCTTTTGCGGGAGTTCCTGCCGCCGATTGAGCGCGAGGACATTTCCGCGATGGCGCAGTCCATCGACGGGGTCATCGACCACATCGAGGAAGTGCTTTTGCGCATTTATATGTATGACCTCCACACGCTGCGCGAGGAGGCCGTGCAGTTCAGCGAATTGATCGTGCGCGCCTGCCGCGCGATGCTGCTGGCCATGCAGGAGTTCCCGAATTACCGCAAGTCCTCGAAAATCCACGAGGCCGTCGTGGAGATTAACTCGATCGAGGAGGAGGGCGACCGCCTGTACATTTCCGCCGGAAGGCGCCTGTACACGGACCGCGCGGGCTCGGACCCCGAGGCGCTCGCGGCGTGGATGCGCGTGCTCGACCATCTCGAGGACTGCTGCGACGCGTGCGAGCACGTCGCCGACCTGACCGAAACGGTCGTCATGAAAAACTCCTGACGGTTTGAAAAAGATTTTGAAAAAGATTGAAAAAGAATTAAAAAAAGGATTGCATAACCCGCAAAGCCCTTTGCGCCCCGGACGTGTCAGCGCCCCGGTGCAAGGGCTTTTTGTCAATCGGGGGCCGGCGGCCCTTTACAAATGGCAGAACTTGCGGTATAGTAAGCACAGATTTGTGAAGACTTCGTTTTCCAAACGAAACAGTTTATTGCATGGAAACGGAAGACAGGACGGAGGTTTTTGCGTGAAAACGCCATTCGTGACCAAAGAACAGGTTTTAGAGATTGCCAAGCAATACCCCACCCCGTTTTATCTTTATGAGGAAAAGGGGATCCGTGAGAACGCGCGCCGCGTCAACGAGGCGTTTTCGTGGAACAAGGGCTTTAAAGAGTATTTTGCCGTCAAGGCGACGCCGAACCCATTCCTTTTAAAAATCCTGCGGGAAGAGGGCTGCGGCGTGGACTGCTCCTCTTTGACGGAATTGATGATGAGCGAGGCCTGCGGCTTTTCGGGGAGTGAGATCATGTTCTCCTCGAACGTGACGCCCGAGGAGGACTACCGGTTCGCCAAAAAGCTCAACGCCTACATTAACCTCGACGACTTTACGGACATCGAAGCCCTCGAGCGCGCGGCGGGCCTGCCGGAAACGGTCTGCTGCCGCTATAACCCGGGCGGGACGTTTGAAATTTCCAACGAGATCATGGACAACCCCGGCGACGCGAAGTACGGCTTTACGCGCGATCAGCTATTTGAGGGCTACCGCATTTTAAAGGAAAAAGGTGTCAAGCACTTCGGCCTGCACGCGTTTTTGGCGAGCAACACCGTTTCGAACGCGTACTACCCGAAGCTCGCGCGCATCCTGTTCGAGCTTGCCGTCGACTTAAAACGCGAAACGGGCGCGGACATCCGCTTTATTAACCTGTCCGGCGGCGTCGGCGTGCCGTACCGCCCCGACGAAATGCCAAACGACATCTACGCGATCGGCCAGGGCGTCAAAGCGGCGTTCGAGGAAATCCTCGTGCCGGCCGGCATGGGGGACGTCGCGCTCTTTACGGAGATGGGCCGCTATATGTTAGCGCCCTACGGCATGCTGATTACCCAGTGCATCCACCAGAAGCACACGTATAAGGAGTATATCGGCGTCGACGCGTGCGCGGCAAACCTGATGCGCCCGGCCATGTACGGCGCTTACCACCACATCACGGTCCTCGGCAAGGAGCACGCCCCCTGCGACCACAAGTACGACGTGACCGGCGGCCTTTGCGAAAACAACGACAAGTTCGCGATCGACCGCATGCTGCCCGAGATCGACTGCGGCGACTACCTCGCGATCCACGACGCGGGCGCGCACGGCTTCTCGATGGGCTATAACTACAACGGCCGCCTGCGCTCGGCGGAGCTTCTGCTGCGCGAGGACGGCTCGGTCCAGATGATCCGCCGCGCGGAGACGCCGGCCGACTACTTCGCGACGTTCGACTTTACGCATCTGTTCGATAAATACACGGGCAAAGACGCCTGAACGGATGGTTTAAAATTTGACAGCCTGCCAAAGACGGCCCGGCCGGGGGGGAGCCAACGCTTTCCGGCCGGGCCGCTTTGCGTGCTTTTGAAACCGCGCAATCTTTTGCGCAACCGGTAGAAATGTGCCGGAATCTGTGATAGAATAGGACGGGTACTATTGAGAGAGGGGTTGACCGAGTACGAATTTACAAAAATATTTGCACGGAAGGGATCTCAAGACCGAGACGCTCCACCTATTGGGCGCGGTAGCGGGGACGTTTTTGTATGCGGCGGGCATGAATTTCTTCGTCGTGCCGTTGAACCTTTACAGCAGCGGGCTGATGGGCATCTGCCAGCTGCTGCGCACGATGCTCGCGAATGTGTTCCATATCAATTTCGGCAGCTTGGACATCGCGGGCTTAATCTACTACGCGATGAGCGTGCCCTTGATGGTCATGGCGTTTCGCACGCTGGGGAAATTCTTCTCGTTTAAGAGCTTCGTGTGCATGACGACGATGGCGTTTTTCTTGAGCGTCGTGCCGATCCCGCAGCATTCGCTTTTGTCCGACGACATCCTGACCTCCGCGATTATCGGCGGGCTTATCTCCGGCGTCGGCAGCGGCCTGACGCTGCGCATGGGCGGCTCCGGCGGCGGCATGGACATCATCAGCCTCTACTGCATCCGCAAGAAGGGCAGCTTCAGCGTCGGCAAGATCACGCTGGCCGTCAATATCGTCGTGTACGGCGTGTGCCTGTTCGTGTTCGATATCAGCCTCGTGCTGTATTCGCTGATTTACGCGGCGGTCTATTCGCTCGCGCTCGACAAGCTCCATGTGCAGAACATCAACATGGAGGTCACGATCATCACGAAGACCGAGAGCCATTTCCTCGAGCAGGCGGTGTTAAAGGAATTCGGGCGCGGCATGACGCGCTGGGACGCGATGGGCGAATACACGAAAGAGGGCGTCAAGGTGCTCTACATCGTGCTTTCGAAATATGAATACTACCATCTGCGCAGGCTTTTGCACCAGTATGACCCGCACGCGTTCGTCGTGGCCAAGGAGATTTCCGGCGTCGAGGGCAATTACTTAAAGAAACTGCTGTAATTTGAACATATTCGAATAGCCCACAAAAAGGCGGCGCCTTTCCGGGGGAGTTTCCCTTCGGACAGGCGCCGCTTTTTTCATATTTTATAAAATTTTATAAATCTTTTCTTTCGAGTCTTTTCCTCGAGCCCCCGTGACGGAACCCTTAAAACGCCGCGTCGGGCGGGATGACCCCGCGGTAGTCGTCAACGTCAAAACGGCGGTCCTTAAAGTAGAGGTCCCGGTCCGCTTCCGTAATCGCGCGCAGCACGCGGCAGGGGTTCCCGACCGCAATCACGTTGTCGGGGATATCCTTCGTGACGACCGAGCCCGCGCCGATTACGACGTTGTTGCCGATCGTGACGCCGGGGGTCACGATGACACCGCCGCCGAGCCAGACGTTGTCGCCGATTGTGACGGGGATGCCGTATTCATAGCCGGAGTTGCGGGAATCCGGGTGGACCGGGTGGCCGGCCGTGAAGATCGACACGTTCGGCGCGAACATCACGTTTTTGCCGATTTTGACGTGCCCGACGTCTAAGATCGTGCAGTTATAGTTCGCGTAGAAATTTTCGCCGACCTCAATGTTCCAGCCGTAATCGCAGTGGAACGGCGCCTCGAACGAGACGCTTTTGCCGCATTTGCCGATGATTTCGCGGATCAATTTGTCGCGCGTTTCCCGGTCGGCGGGGGAGAGCTGGTTATAGCGCCAGATGCGGACCTTGTTTGCGTCGCGTTCCTCCGTTAAGCCGTCGAGCCAGGCCTTATACGGCAGCCCCGCGAGCATGCGTTCTTTTTGATTCATCGAGAACACCTCCTCTATTTTAAAAGGGACATCTGTCGGTTCCCTTTTAGGACAATGTGCGTACGCTGCCGCGCTCGACGAGCGTTAAATCCAGTGTGATCGATTCGGCGGGCGCCTTCGGGTCTTCAATGTGGCGGAACAGGATCTCCGCGGCGCATTTTGCCTTGCGCGGGACGTCCTGGGCGATCGTCGTCAGCGGCGGGGCGATGTGCGCGCTGATCGGAACGTTGTCGAACCCGACGATCGAAAGGTCTTCAGGCACCCGCACCCCCCGCGCGGCGAGCGCTTCGATTAAGTCCACCGCGAGGATGTCCGCGGCCACGAACGCGGCGGTCACTTCCCCGCGCGCGCAGGCGGCCGAGAGCCGTTCGGCGCAGTCTTTGAGGGCCGCCTGCATCGTCCGGTGCGGCAGCGAGAAAATCAGGTCTTCCGGAAGCGTGCCGCCAGAAGCGCAAACCGTTTTGCGAAACGAAGTAAGCCTGTGCAGCATGACGCCCTCCTCCGCCTGGTAGAAGCCGCAGAACGCGAAGCGCCGGTGGCCGTGCGATAACAGGTACGCTGCGGCGAGGCGGCCGCCCTTCGTGTCGTCGATGCCGACGCAGTTGACCTGCCGGGCGGACGTGTAGCAGTCGGTAAAGACGATCGGCACCGGGTGCTGCTCCTCCAGCGCGCGGATGTGGCGGTCCGGCAGGCCGTTAAAGACGGCGCCGTCCGCGTTCCAGGAGCGGATGCCGCGCGTCGCCTCGTCGAAGCTCTCGACAAAGCGCAGCATGAGGTCGTAGCCGCGCGCGCGCGTCTCGTTGACGAGGGCGCCCAAAAACTGCGCGTTATACGGGTCCTCGAGCGGGTTTGCCCCCTTGACGGCCAGCAGGCACGCGGCAATCAGGCGCGAGTTCCGGCTGACGAGCGCCCGCGCCGAGGCGTTCGGCACGTAGCCGCGCTTCTTGACCACCGCCAACACGCGCCGGGTCGTCTCCTCCGACGCCGCGCCGGGCGTGCCGTTGACGATGCGCGAGACCGTCATCATGCTGACCCCCGCTTCCTTCGCGATGTCCTTTAGCGTTACCATAAACCGGCCGGCACTCCTTTCCCGTTTTCTGCTTTTTAGAGTATACCACAGCCCTCAAACGCGGTCAAGCGCGCAAAAAAAGACGGGAGCCGGGCTTTTTGGCGGTCCCAAAAGCCGGCTCCCGCGGGAATCTGCGAAAGGTTATCCTTAACGTACTTTTTTGGCTTTTTCTGCTGCGGCATTCGTGGTTTTTGGCATCCCCCGGCGCGTCGTGCGGCGGTATACGGCGAAGGCAATCAGCGCCGTGGCGGCCTCCGCGACCCAGAACGCATGCCATACGCCCGCGGGCCCCAGCGCGGTGCGGCTCAATAAAAACGCCACCGGCAGGATGATCGCGACGTACCGGCAAAACGAAATCAGAAGCGACGGCGTGCCCTTGCCGAGGCCCTCGAGCGCCCCCGAGGACGTGACGGATACGGCCGACACGATAAAGCCCAGGCTAATGATGCGCAGCGCTTCCTGCCCGTGCAGGATCGTGTCCGCCTCGGTCGTGAACAGCCCGATGAGCGCCCCCGGGATTGCCCAGCACAAAATCGTCCCGACGAGCATGATCGCGGCGTTCATCAGAAGCGTCAGGTTATAAATCTTCTGCACACGTTTATCCTCGCCCGCGCCGTAATTGTACCCGACGAGCGGCCGGATGCCCTGGATGATGCCGTTTGCCGGCAGGTATAAAAACGTCTGCAATTTATAGTAGACGCCCAAAATCACGACGTAGCTCTGCGCAAACGCCGCGAGCAGCGCATTGAGCGCGGAGATTAACAGCGACGGCAGCGCGAGGTTTAAAATCGCCGGGATGCCGACGCCGTAGAGCTTGCGGTCGATTTCCGGGTCTGAGCGCAGCGCGGACCGGCGCAGGTGGACCGGCAGCGGCCGCACGCGGTAGACAATCAGGTACAGCACAATCGGCAGCACCTGCCCGATGCCGGTCGCGAGCGCCGCGCCGCGGATGCCGAGCTCCGGGAACGGCCCAATCCCGAAAATCATCAGCGGGTCGAGGATGATGTTTGCGATGCACCCGAGCAAAAGCGCCGCCATCGTGACCTTCATGCGCCCGACCGCCTGGAAAATCTTTTCAAAGGCCAGGCTCAGAGAGATTACAATCGAGAAGGAAAACGCGACGTAGGCGTAGGAAAGCCCCATTTCGAGCACTTCCGCGGAATCCGTATAAAGCCGCAGAAACGACGGGATCACGGCGATGCTCGCGACCATCATCACGACGCCGTGGATCGCCGCGAACAGCATCCCGCGGCTCGCGGCCGTGTCGGCCTTCTCCGGCTCCCCGGCGCCTAGGTGGTAGGCGATTACGGCGTTGATGCCGACGCCGAAGCCGATTGCAATCGCGTTAATCAGGTTCTGCACCGGATAGACGAGCGACAGCGCCGTCATCGCGTTTTCGCTGATCTGCGCGACGAAGAAGCTGTCCACGATGTTATACAGGGAATTGACCAGCATCGAGACGACCATCGGCAGCGCCATCGATAAAATCAGCGGCAGCACGGGTTTTTCTTTCATAAACGTTTCGTCCATTTTTTTGTCCTCCCTTTCTGTTCCCGATGGATTTTCCTGGATTCGCCGGACGCGGACAGAAAAAAACGCCGCACAATCCCCCGGATTTCCCGGAAGGATTGTGTGGCGAAAAGAAGCGAAGTTCAAAAAATCCACACGCGTTTTATACTTCCATTATAAGAAAGCGCAAAGCCGCTGTCAAGACGGTCTTTTGAAAGCGGCAGGCGCGCCCTTGCGCCAAGAGGGGAAGTGTGGTATGCTTAATTTCTGAATATGGGGAGGCGGGCGCCGCGCGGCCAGGCTCTCTTTAGAGAAAGTGGGGAATACCATGGCGATTTTGGAATTGCTCAAAACCGTCCTGCTCGGCATCATCGAGGGCATCACGGAGTGGCTGCCGGTCAGCAGCACCGGCCACATGATCCTGTTCGATTCGTTCTGGCCGATGGACCCGTCGCAGTACAAGGGCGGGCAGGCGTTTATCGACCTGTTTTTGGTCGTCATCCAGCTCGGCGCCATTCTCGCCGTGCTCGTGCTGTACCGGCACAAACTCAACCCGTGGAGCCGGCGCAAGACGCTGCCGCAGCGCCGCGCGACGTGGAGCTTGTGGGGCAAGGTCATCGTCGGCGTGATTCCGGCCGGGATTGCCGGCGTGCTGCTCGACGACTTCCTGTTCGAGCACCTGTATAATGCCGTGACCGTGGCGGTCGCGCTGATCGTGTACGGCGTCGCGTTCCTGTTTTTGGAAAACCGCCGCCGTTCGCCGCGCGTGCGGTCGGTGGATGCGCTCGACTACAAGACGGCGGTTCTGATTGGCTGCTTCCAGGCGCTGTCGATTATCCCGGGCACGTCGCGTTCCGGCTCGACAATCCTCGGCGCGATGATTCTCGGCTGCGCGCGCGGGCCGGCCGCGGAATTCAGCTTTTTCCTGGCCATCCCGACGATGCTCGGCGCGAGTGCTCTGCAGGTCTTCAAATATTTCCTCGACTACGGCTTCGGCTTTACATCGTTTGAGGTCGCGGTGCTGCTGCTCGGCATGGCGGTCGCGTTTTTCGTCTCCGTCGCCGCAATCCGCGGGCTCATGAAGTTCGTGCAGAAGCACGACTTTAAGCCCT